>MAAB01007530.1_pt1 | contig 15832 bp, 8 predicted proteins | sample 1115991 | NCBI WGS metagenome assembly MAAB01 (sample SAMN04961124, study PRJNA320927) | seawater metagenome | isolation source: sample BD02T18 sea water enriched with oil for 18 days | place: USA:Gulf of Mexico | collected 2013-07-27
TCCCTAATTAATACCAGTATATCTTTAGCGAATAAACTTAATATTCAAATCATAGCCGAGGGGGTTGAGGATGTCGCTGTAATGAGTTTAGTTACAGAAATTGGCTGTGACTATGGACAAGGTTATTTCATTGCTCACCCTATGCCTGCTAAAAAGCTCATCGATTGGGTGCGAGAGTGGAATGGTTTAACTTAAATATTTTACTCGTTTTACGTGACATAACTTTATGGCACGTTGCCCCAACTTCGGTAAAAAAACCGACAATATAGGTAGTGATATTTTATATTTTTGATTTAAAACACATAAAATTGGTTGCGGGAGCCAGATTTGAACTTCGGGTTATGAGGATGATGATTTACCTTTACCTAAGCTTACTTTAATGTACTTAAATCAACCTAACAACAAAAATCACTTATTTTTCATGTGATTAATAAAAACATTTGTGACAACTTACCGAGACCTTAACTCAAAGCTGCCTAGTAAAATGGCACAAGACAAAACTACTTGGTTATTCATATATTATGCTGTCGATGACTTTAACACAGTTTGATAAAGATAGTTTAATATTTGTACCTACTTCTTTCTTTATTACTTTCACTTTTAAGGAATAACAGGTTAATTATTCTTAACCAATAGAATAAAAATAACTCATTGATAAGCAACACCTTACAAGAAATATCAACTACCCCAGAGAACTTTCCTTTTTTTATGATAGTATCAACTCGATCACGGAAAGTCGAATTATCAACCGATAGTAAAAGGTAAGGATACCTATATGAAAATTAATTTTTTTGCAATAAGCCTACAAAGCTCCCTTAGCTTTCATGCTTCACTCGTTTTTAAACTTCTGGTGAAGTAACCCATGGCTGAAATAAAGCATAAGCTATTTCATGAAATTCTCAATGATGATAATCGTATTCAAGGCTCAACATTAAATGAGATATTCGATGCTGTCGATTTAACTATTGATTTTACTGGCGCAACTAAAATCATTGAACGAGTCCTTCATGTTTATGAGGTAGCATCTAATATTCATGAACTCCCATACGAGTTAAAAACTGAATATAAGAATATTTGTGACCAACTGAAATTCACGATTAATACCAAAAGTTTTCAGCAGAGGATTTCCTCGATAAAAACAGCCAAAAATGAAATTCTTCGTCGCATGGGAGGTTACCCTCTATCAGCAATGCTTGTTGAGCCTTTATCACAAGTCTGTGAAAATAACCCAGAGAAAAAGTACCTACTTGATTTGTTAACATTTATGTTGATTGAGATAAAAAGAAAGAACCCAAATGTTAATGATAAAATTATCGAAAATGCAGCAACTCTTGTACGTAAATACATTTCTGGTGGTACTCGCTTAAAACAAGGTATTAAAAATCCTCCCCTTAATTTCTCACAGGTTGGAGTTTTAGCTCAAAGAGTTAAAGAATTTCCTTTAGTCCCCCTTGAACAGCAACTCATCACTGCTTGGTCAAAAACATATGAGTTACTTGCAACACAAAAATCGGCTGACATAGATAATATAACGCCTTATGAGTTGCCAAATAAAGCACAAATACGCCCCTACGTTCTTTTTACTTATGATGACGCTATTGATGCCGAAGATGCATTTACCGAAATAGTCGAAGTTACATCGGTAAATGAAGAAACAAGCTTTCAAACAAAAAACGCCTCTTTTATATATGGCAGCCAACTCTCCATTTTTGAAAAAATGCACCTGCCTCAGCGGACTAATTCTCTATCAAATAGTGAAACAACGTTACTTGTTGCTTTTCTTAAAGAGCAATTAGCTAATGCTAATGAGATGCCCGTTTCATTTTTAGCGGCCCTTGCTCTACTGACATCAAGAAAATTAGCATACTGTCTAACTCTAAGGGTTTATGAACAAAAAGATTTTACAACCGCTGATGATGACTACATTGATTTGCATCGCGGTGCTTGGGTACGCAAAAGTATTCAAATGCCAAGCTGTTATACACCCAACGAGGCTGATAAACCTTTTTTAAATGATTATCAGCCTTTTGTCTCTTTAGCGTTGCCCAGTGAGGTCTTAAATGCATTAAAGGCGTTGTGTGTTGATAAAAAGCATTTGGGGTTGTCTTTAAGTAGTATTCTCAATATCTCAGGTGATGGAAATACTGAGATAACGGCTTTATTAAACCATTTCGCTGAAAACTCACAAGTCTTTCGCAAGATAAGTCCTGCTGCGTGTCGAACAGTTTTATTTGAGCTATTTAACCAAAAATTTGATGGTGCCTACGCATCTCTAGCGTTGGCAAATACAGAGTACGATACAACAACATCACTGTACTATTTATTTGCCTGTATCAATGAGTTGGCAAATGATTATACCGACATAGTGAAAAACTTGGGCTTTGAATACAGTGAAGCTAGAGAGAATACCCCTCAAAATAGAGCTTTTTCAGGTAGTCAAATGACCATCGATACTGAAAAGCTTATCGCCCTTTTCAAAAAACGTCGACAAGAGTTACTCACGTTGATTGAAACAGAAAACCTTAGTCTTGAAGATATCATTACACGATTCAATTTGTTTTCTTGTTATACAACAATGTTGTTCATCGGAGCTACCGCTCACAGGCCAAGGACAGAGTTTTCTTTTACAAAATTTACCATTGATGAAGATGCCGGTTATATATTACTGTCTGATAAAGTTCATCATCACGAAAGTGCCTGTCGAGTTGTACCGCTTTGTGAGTCGATGAAAATACAATTACAGTCATATCGAGAGTTTGCAAAAGTAACTGCAAAAAGCTTAAAAAAGCAGGAACCAGAGTTAGCTGAAAGCATTGCCCGTATTTATGGCGAATATGATCATAACCAACCTATGTTATGCCTTATTGACGAAAACAGACGTATCCAACCAATCGGCAAAAGCAATATTGAAGCCTACTTGGCCCCAGAATCCAACTTGCCACTCAACCTCTTTAGACACTTATGGGCATCTAAAATACGTGAGAATGGAGAATTTAAGCGTGTGAAGGCCATGATGGGGCATATTGGTAGTGGGGAGCATGTGTTGTCAAACTACTCTTGTGCTTCCATCTCAGACACTAAGTTCATGGCAACATCAATAGAGACGTTGTTGAAAGACATAAGTTTACTGCCTATTGATATCAAACCCGTTCGTGGCCCATGCGTCCAAGTAAAAGTTAATCAAGAAATTAAGAGCTACATTCCTAGTTATTTGCAAAGTACCCCTAGTAAAACTAGAAAAGAAAAACTGCAGTGGGTACGAACTCTAATCAAACCAGTACTTAAACAACTGAAAAACAATGAAACGTTTAAAGCAACGAAAGATAAGTTAGTTATACAAGCATTATCAGCAAGTACTACAAATATCAAAATGCAAGAGCGTATTTATTTACTGAACCGCTATTTAGATAAAATCCATAAAAATAAAACATGGGTTGGGTTACAAAACTCTTGTAGAGATTTAGACATGAGTAACGATATTGTCCATGTTATGCAACAACACAATAACCTCAGTCAAGCTATTTCTAACTGGATAAATAGAGGTTTAACTGTCACACAAACGGCTGACAATCATTTAGTAAAAATTTGGTTGAGCCTCATCATCCACAGTAAAATGAATGTACCTTTAACAAAAGAAAACGTACTAACAATCACTCAAAAACCTTTTCTAGAAAAGGCAATTTGCTTTTTTGAGCTACAGGACTTTCATGATAAAAAGTCACGCATTATTGTGGATTCTTACACTTTATTACTTTTGAAAAAATTTAGGGGTTATAGCAATGCTTCAATCAGCATTCCTCCATTAAAACGCTTGTTCAAATCAGCTATAGATCAAATATTATCAAATATCATGACGAGAAGAGAGCCAGCATTTGTTAAATTAAAAAGTATTGATGACGTAACAAAGTTTATGTGTCGCTCGAGAAATGATACTCATTGCTCACTTGCTCATGCATACCAAAATAATAAAATTCAAACAACATGCCTTCAGCCTGAGAAACTAGTAAGATGGCTATCCGATAAACCACGGCACATCAGCACAACTGCCGAACTAACAGAAAGTGATGGACTCCTTTGTGATTACAAGGCCGATTTTAATAAAAAATCCAATTACAAAAAATCACTCGATTTAATCAAAAAAATAAGCGCTGACTTAAATACCTATGGCTTAAGCAATGACCCTAAAGCAAAAATTAAAAAACTCATCATATCGACTTGGGCGAATTTCATAAAAAGTAGCAAAGAAAAGAATCTAGATATATTGATACAAAACTCCACTGACATCGAGGATGTCGTGATAGCAACCATTGTGTGGTTAATAGATGTATCGAATAGATCTGGTCGACAAAAACGAAAATTAACCGCTTTAAGTACCGTACAGAGCTACTTGTCGATTGTAGCTAAGCCACTACTTGAGTATGCACACAGCACTTCATTTTTTTCACTTGATGCTCACGAGTATGAAGAGCTATATATACAAACACTTGATTCACGCAGTAAAAAGAGTCGAGTTCACAGAGCTGGTGTCTTTAGAAATTTTCATAATTTCTTACAAAAGCAGTTTGATATTAATACCGTTGATTGGTTTGAAGTTGAACCGAGCATTAACAATAAGTATTTACCTAGTGATGCAAACATTATTTCAATGCGTGAGTATCAAGCAGCATTAACATTACTCGCTAATGACAGAGAGTTAGATGAATACAACAGAAACATTAACCAAATTATTCTAATACTGTGCTATCGAGCAGCCTTGCGCACTGGGGAAGCATGCTTTTTACGTATTGATGACATTGATATTTTTGATTGGATTATTCATGTTAAAAGTTGTTATCTCCACCGACTAAAAACCAGAACATCTAATCGCCGTATACCTGCCACATTGTTTTTATCAGATAGTGAAAAGGCACTCATTAAAAAACATATCGAAGTGGTTAAACATTACTACCCCGATAACGAGTCTGCTTGGTTATTTAGTGATAAAACCAATAATCATTGTGCAAAGGCACTGCAAATTAATTTAGACCGTATTAGAGAAGCTTTACGATTAGGCAGTGGTGATGAGACTTTAAAGCTAAAACATGCTCGACATAGTTTTGCTAATTACCTTATGTTAACTATGAATAATAGCTTTTATCCATCGACTATAAATCATGAAATTAGAGCCTGGGCGCGTACAGATAGTTTACAAGCTTTCTCAACTTCAGTTCAAAAACTATTGATAGGCAATTCTTTAGAAAAAGAAAAAATAATGCACGCTATCGCTTTAACTATGGGGCATATAAGCCCGTCTACAACACTTCAAAATTATATTCACACCCTCGATGTGTTTTCTGCTGCTGAAAATGAGAAGTTACTCTCAAAAGCAATAACTATGAATGAGGTAGCTAGTCTTACTACTATTTCTAGAACAAACTGCTATAAAATTGTTGATCGTAAATATAGCAAAAACGAAATACAAGGCTATCAAGCGATTAAAGAGCGCGAGCTCAAGAATTGGAAAGAAGTACAACGTGTGGGTATCAATGCTGTTGTCGATATTGTTGGACTTCGTTCGTTGAAAATTAAGTTACCTCAACATATTATTCGCGAATTTAATGACATAGAAAGAGTAATCAGGCTCAAAGAAAATGACCTAACTGAATTAGATATTACGAAGAAACTCCATGTAGACTATTCATTTACAAGTGATGTTATTGACTCAGCGCTTAATATTAAAAAACAAAGTGGTTATTGCGGTATAAAACTAAAAGAACAAAGCGATTGTCTACTTTTTGAAACTAATAGTAGAAATTACCAAACCCATTGTAAATTTATACGACAAGACACCTTTCAAGCGCTTATTTCAAGGCTTGCAGCTCAAACTATAAATACAAAGCAACTTGAAGAGGTAAGTCAATATTGGTTTGAAAACCACACTAAAGCAGGCTTGTTGGTGGACAAAAACACAGTAGCTAATTTTCTCCAGTTTATCGAAACACTTGACTATAAAACAAATCTAGTAAATGAATACCATATAAGAACTCCATATGGGAAGCGCAAAGGCGTATTAGTTAAATATTACCCTATGAGCTCAACAAGTCGAAAGAAAACGGACAACAGAGTTCAACACCTGCTTTTTTTGTTAAAAGTTTGGGTTGATGTGACTAATTCGAGACGAAAGGAAGCAGCATGAATATCGAGATTAAAGTAGATTACATTGAAAAGGATGACGCTGGTAATTTAATCATCACGAAGCCTAAAAAGTTTCATAAAGATGCTAAGCACATTCAAAGCATCTTTGATATTGAGAGAAAGCGATTTGGTGATTGCGCGAAATATAGTTTGTGCATTTCAAATAAAAGCATTTCACCTCAGCTTAATGAGACAAACGATGATCCACAATTAGTTCCTAAGCTTGATATTATTGCTGAGACCTTTAATTATATCGAGCAAGATATGGCTACCGTTAAACAATATGTTGAACACATTGAAAAAGGTCATATGGAGGAAGCTAGTAACCTTGATAAGGAAAATGATGGACGCATTTCAAAACTTCAGTCTATTTGCTCAAAACTTAACAGTGAATCACTTGAGTTGACACATGAAAATGGAAAAACCATTAAAATCTTACCTAGTCCAAGGCTAGAACAAAACGAAGGGAAAATTATTGAAAGCAAATGGTTGCATTGCTCAATTAACACTCCTGAATTTATCAAATCTCGAAGCGCAATTTTCAAAACAACAAACGAGCGAAAAAACTTTGTCGCAAATTTAGCAATAGCTGACCTAAAAATCTGGGACGATGTTATTGAGTATGGAAAGAATACAAGACTTGTTGACATAGTTTTACGCTATAAAGAGCCTCGCCCTAACGCTAAAAATTTAACCGGGGAATTAATATCAATTGAAGAGTCTTCATTTGTTGAGCAAGAGCTTTTTTAATGCTTTTACATTAAGAGAAAAACTATCAATAAATAGTCTATTGATAGCAAACTTCACTCTTACGACTTAAAAAACTTAAAAGTACATATGATTAAGTTGTGTGATACATAGAGATCGTTTCAACTTAGCAATCTCTAAATCACACCTATAATATAAAGCTATGATAAAGCACTGAAAGGATCAATCAACTCGATCCTTAAAAATTTTTTAGGCTGAGTAGTTATGTTATTTATTAAATAATATTGCACTTACAACTTTGTCACCAAAAACATCTGTACTCACTAAGTTTGCACCTGTATTTGGCTTAAACAAGTCTTGAGTACAATAACCATCAATCAAAACTTTTTGGATCGCAGCCCAAATACATTTAGACTCTTCTACCATACCAAAACTATATTCTAACATCATTGCTACAGAGCCAATCATTAAATATGGGTTAGCAATATTTTGGCCTGCTATATCAGGAGCTGATCCATGTGATGGTTCATAATAAGAGACTTTATCTCCTAAACATGCTGAAGGCATCAAACCTAAGGAGCCTAATATACCACCACCTTGATCGCTTAATATATTTCCAAACATATTTTCCATTACCATCACATCGAACATTCCTGGATTTAATTGCTGTTGAATCAACGAGTTGATATTTAATTTCAACTTCAGGGTAAAGCTCAGCAACTTCTCCAATGATTTCATTCCATAAAACACTTGATTTTAATACGTTACTTTTATGAATGTGATGCAGCACTTTCTTACGCTTCATTGCAATTTCAAATGCTATAATTAAAATTTGTCTTATCTGATTATTGCCATTACCTGTATGCATTGCATATAAACTAACACATTCTGCGTATTGCAATGTCAAAAGTTAAAGCAGTAAACTCAAAGAATGAAACAGATTATTTCAAAATATTTTATGACAAATAAAGGCATGATTTGACGTATTGCATCATATCCGACTATAAAATTGTCATATAAGTTTATAGGGAGTTCATCTTAATAAAACAAAAATAGGACTGTATATGAATCATACAATAATAGCGTTAGGTGGCTTTGCAGGTTGGACACTCGTTCTTAGCTTTATACTACTTAATATGAGAGCTTATTATACTTTTATCAGTAGCAATAAAATTGCTTTAAATAGTTTTTCTCCTGATGGTAGTAATACTCCTGGATTCGGGCAAAGATTAACAAGAGCACAATTAAATTGCATTGAGATGCTACCCGCATTTGCAGCTTTAGTCATTGTCGCTTCACTTTCTGATCAGCTAGCGGTAATGAATTCAACGGTCATGTATGTACTCTATGCTCGTATAGGTCAATCAATTATTCATATGATCTCCGCTAATATACTGGCTGTACTTATACGTGCTAGCTTGTGGGGAATACAGTTAGCATTATTGTTATTTTATTCATATCAATTACTTATAAGTTTAATTTAGCGCTTACTAGACTGAATATTATTTAATCCTAAAATATATATAATTAAAAAGAGACTCTTATGTTTTTCTATCAAGCATTGCAACGAAACGCAGCTATTTTACCTAATACTATTGGCACATCTTTTGGCGACAGAGAACACACATGGCGAGAAGTTGAAAATAGAGTAGCTAAAGCTGCTAATGGATTAGTTAACATTGGCGCTAGCAAAAATACACATATTGCTATTTTAGCATTGAATTCAGATAAATATTTTGAATGCTTAAACACAATTCCTTGGGCTGGTAGCGTTATGGTGCCATTAAACATACGTTGGTCTGTTAAAGAAAACTTATATTCCTTAAACGACTCTGAATGTAGCATATTATTTTTTGATGATACTTTTATTGAAACCGCCACTGAATTAATGGAGCAATGTAATAACATTACTCACCTCATTTATATTGGTGAAAATGAAGCACCTGCAGGCTCATTAAGTTATGAAGAACTAATTGCTAATAATGAGCCAATGAAAGCTGTTCAATGTGATTATGATGATCTGGTCGGCATTTTTTATACCGGCGGCACAACAGGCTTTCCAAAAGGTGTTATGTTGTCCCATAAAAACCTATGGACAAGTTCTATTTGTTTGATCTCTGCAATGGAAATTAATAAAGAAGGTGATCGATACCTACATGCCGCACCAATGTTTCATTTAGCCGATATTGGTATTGGTTACGGCACAGTAATAAGTGGCTTAACTCAAGTATTTATCCCAGCCTTTACTCCTGAAGCTGTTATTGACACCATACAAGCGAAGAAGGTCAATTATGTTTTATTAGTACCAACCATGGTCACACTTATGCTCTCTGCAAAATCATTAGAGTCTGCAGATTTATCTTCTCTTCAAAATATAGTTTATGGCGCTTCCCCTATGCCTGAAGGAATTTTGATTTCTGCCATGGAAAAAATGCCTTCGGTAGAATTTATTCAAGCTTATGGACAATCAGAACTATCCCCTTTAATTACAATCCTTCCAGCAGAATACCACGTATTAGAAGGTGAAAAATCAGGTAAACTACGTTCTGCTGGTCGTCCTGGCTATTGTGTCAGTGTTGAAATAAGAGACAACGATGGCAATGTACTTCCTCCGGGAGAAGTTGGCGAAATTGCAGCTTACGGACCTAATGTTATGTTAGGGTACTGGAAAAATGAAAAACAAACTCAATCAACTATTATTGATGGCTGGGTTTTAACTGGTGATGCCGGTTATATGGACGAAGATGGCTTCTTATTTCTTGTTGACCGAGTGAAAGATATGATAGTGACTGGTGGTGAAAATGTATTTTCTGCTGAAGTAGAAAATACACTTTCTTTGCACCCTAAAATACTTGAATCTATTATTATTGGTATCCCTAGTGATGAATGGGGTGAGGCAGTACATGCCATTATTAGATTAAATGATAATGAAACACTCACCGAAACAGAAATAATTGAACACTGTAAAGCAAATATAGCTAATTACAAAGTCCCTAGAAGCATTGAGTTCCGCAAAGAGCCATTCCCTATGACAGGCGCAGGTAAATATAAAAAGAACGAACTTAGAGAGCCTTTTTGGAAAGATAAATCTAGAGCGATAAATTAATCACGTAAGTTTACCATTTGTTTGTATTATAAATAATCTTTTCACTACTCTACTCAACAGCACCTCTTTAAATCAAAGAGGTGTTCGAGGTGCACTAATATCAATATTGAAAAAAAACGTCACTATCCATTTAAAGTTATTCCCAAATCTTATGAATTAATCAAGGTAGCTAAAAACATTTTTTGGCTACGCATGCCAATGCCATTTGCCCTTAACCACATCAACTTATGGCTTATCGAAGATGATGACGGCTGGACAGTGATCGATACCGGTTTAAATTCAGATAAAAGCAAGGATTATTGGCAAAAAATCATTGCAACACAATTAAAAAACAAGCCCATTAAACGTGTTATCTGCACCCATATGCACCCTGATCATATTGGTTTGTCTGGATGGATGTGTGAACAGCTTGATGCACAATTATGGATGTCACAGGGAGAATACGAAGGCTATCAAAGCATATCGTCTGAGGTTGCTATTAATACCGATTCAAGCGTATATGATTTTTACCTAACAGGTGGAGCAACAATTGACCAAGCAAAACTATATGATAAGTATATTGGTATCTATCCAACCTTTGTTTACCCTTTCCCTAGTAAATATAACCGATTAGTCAATAACGAAGAAATTATATTAGGTGGTCACGAATGGCAAGTTGTAATTGGCTCTGGGCATTCTCCAGAGCATGTTTGTTTATGGTGTAAAACACTAAACATTATAATATCAGGCGACCAAATACTGCCTACTATATCCTCTAACATTAGTGTTTACCCAAAAGCCTCTCATGATAACCCTTTGAACAACTGGCTAATATCATGTAAAAACTATATGAGTTTATTAAATAGTCAAACACTGGTGCTACCCGCCCATGGAAAACCCTTTACCGGAGTAATAGAAAGACTAAACGAGTTAGTGACTGAAATAGAAGATAATTTAAAGGCACTAACAAAAATCTGTGAAACGCCAAAACGTGTAATTGATGGCTTCGAGGTATTGTTTCACAAAGAGATAAATCAAAAAACCTTTATGCTAGCTTATGGTGAAAGTAGCGCTCATTTTAACTATTTAGCACACTTAAACATTTTAAACAGCTATATAGATACTAATAATGTAACTTGGTATCGTTCAAACTAATAGATTATAATTCAAATGCTTTTATCGAGCTTTCTAAGGTATTGGCTAACTTAACTAACTTATTATTGGAAGATGCTACCTGTTCAGCCCTAATCTCTGCCTGGATAGCAATTTCACTAATTACATTAGCATTACCACTAATTTCATCAGTTACAACGCTTTGCTGCTCTGTTGCACTAGCAATTTGAGCATTCATCGTAGTTATATTGGATACTGAGTTTGCAATTCCAGTAATAACGTCTCCGGTCTTATTTGCCTGTTCAACACTTTCAGACGCTTTCTCTTTACTACTTATCATAATATCAACAGCATCAGCAGTCCCACTTCTTAACTCTTCAATCATGTGTTGAATATCCATTGTAGATTTTTCTGTTTGTTCAGCTAATACTCTTACCTGATCTGCAACCACTGAAAATCCTCTACCAAACTCTCCTGCATGAGCAGCTTCTATAGCTGCATTCAATGCTAAAAGGTTAGTTTGGTCAGTTATGTCTTTAATTATTTTAACTACAGATACTATTTGTTTATTGCCTTCTTCAATTCTTTCAATGGCTTTTACTGACGATTCAACTTCTGAGGATAGCTCTGTGATTTTAGCTACTGCGATATTAACTACTTCTTTACCTTCGTTAGCTGCATTATCACTTTCAGAGGCTTCTAATGCGGCACTTGAAGCAGATGAAGCAACTTCATTTATAGCTAAACTCATTTCGCGAATAGAAGAGCTTAATAATTCAGTTTCTGATTTTTGTACTTTAATTCCCTCAAGTGTACTTTGGGTTAGATCTGAGGAACTATTAGAAACGGTTACTATATCTGTAATGGCATTATTTACTGCAGAAAGCAATACACGTAAGTTATGAACTACTTTAGATGTTGATTTTTGTAAGCTAACAATCTCTGTATCATAATCCTCATTTACTTCTATTGTAATAGTTAATTGGCCATTTGCGATTTTCTCTAGCTGTTTAACAACATTAGATAAAGGAGGTAAGGAACGCTTCCTTATTACATGGACCAATGCAATAACAAGTGAAATTGAAATAAACAAACTAACTGAGACAATAGTTTTAATTAAAACAGATAGATCTCTAACACCCTGTCCGAATTTGGTAGATGCTTCAGTTGACCATCTTGTATGTTTGCTAAATTGCTTTGTTTCATCAGATGTTAAATATTGATTTGAAAATCCGTTTAACATTGCCCTACCTTTTGATAAACGTTTTGCACTTTCTCTGGCATCATCAATTAGCCAACCTCGCCCTAACATCCTAAAAAGCAATTCTTCAATATAAAAAATGGATACATCAACTGTATTTGCAGAATCTATTGCCTTTGTAATATGAATATTTAACTGACTCGCATCGACTTGTAATCGACCTAACTCATTTTTTAATTTTTCTAACGAAAGAATATGCTGCCTCTCTTGATATGAAAACTCCGTTGCTTTAGACATTAAACGCACACCGTACAAAACAACGCATAGAACAACACTAGAAAGAATTATTAATGCTTTAAGTTTATATGTTAAAGAATTTGCGATTACCATTAATTAATTATCCAACTAGATTTATTACGTATATTTCAATATAGTCGAATATTTTTAATTAACCACTATCTATATCTATATCTATATCTATATCTATATCTATATTTATAATAACAATCGCTATACAAAGGTTAAAAATGGAGGTATTAATCGTGAGCGTCCGGTAAATGGCGTCTAACTAATTCATATTGATTCAAGTAAGTTACGACAAAATAATCACTTGGAGTAACTTGTGAGAATTATGCGCAGTCAGGAACAATGGCAAACCATCATTGAAGATCAGAAAAGAAGTGGCTCGAGCATTATTGATTATTGCTAACAACAGCAATTATCAACAGCAAGCTTTTATGCCGTGAGAAAAAAGTTTGGCTTTTCATCAAGCAACTTTATTCGTGCCAAGATCACACAACAAATAGAAGTCGTTTCCAATAACAATCAAGGTTAGTAAAGCAAATGTCAGCTTACCTGCATCAACCTCTGTCTTTTATCTAAGCCAATTATTGCGTGAATTTGTTTAATGAAGATGTTTATTGAACCACAGGAGGTTTAATTGCATCAAGACTTTGTCGATTTTCGAAAGAGTATTAATGGCTTGGCGGGTATTGTTGAAGGTGAACTTGTTCGCGATGCCTATACAGGGACTTTGTTTGTGTTTTGCACCAAGGTCAAAGATAAGCTGAAAATCCTTTATTGGGATAATACCGGGTTTGTGCTTTGGTATAAACGACTTGAAAAGCAAAAATTCAAATGGCCGAGCAAGGTTTCGACCCTGGAATTTGAATTAACGCATCAGCAACTTGATTGGTTGTTTTCTGGATATGATGTGCTTGGCCATGAGCCATTGCGCTATCAATCATCTATCGAATAAGATCGTTTTACCAGTCAACGATCGTGTACGAAAGTCCGTATTCTATTTGCGTTACAAAGCAGAATAGCCTGGCTTTAGTTGCTAAACTGGATTGATGAAAATTGATGCTAACTCACTCCCAGTTGACCCAAAACAATTCAAGAAAATGTTACTTGAGTTGCAGGCTAACACTGCCCAAGCTTTAGCGTAAAAAGATAAAATCATCACCGAACAAGCCCTTCAAATTAATCAGTTCATTGAACGCTATGAAATTGCCAAGCGTAAACAGTTTGGTAAAAGCTCCGAGCAACTCCCTGGCGCAGGAGAAACCCTCAATGAAGCGGAAGAAATCATTGATGAAGCCGAACAATCGCTATTAGCCGAGGTCGATAGTAACGGCAAGGTACCGGCTAAAAACAAACCGAAGCGCAAACCACTGCCCAAAGAGTTATCTAGAAAAGTAGTGACAATTGATTTATCTCTTGATGAAAAAGTCTGTGATTGTTGCCATGGTACTTTGCATAAGATTGCTGAAGCTCGTAGTGAAAAGCTTGAGTTTGTTCATGCGTACATAAAAGTAATAGAAACCATTCGCCCCAAGTATGCATGCAAAAAGTGCGAACAAACGGGTACAAACAATTCTATTAAAATTGCTCCAATACCGACAACACCCATTCCCAAAGGAATTGCGACTTCAAGCTTGCTGAGTCAAATCATCAGCGCCAAATATCAATACGGATTGACGCTCTATCGGCAAGAGAAAATGTTCAATGAATATGGTATTGAACTGAGTCGTAAAACGATGTCAGATTGGATAATACGGTGTAGTGAATTGCTGATGCCCTTAGTGGTTGAGCTAAAAACAGTGTTGCTTAGTCAAGCGGTGAACCATGGGGTGAAACCCCATTAAAAGTGATTAAGGCCGAGAGAAGCAGCAGTTACATGTAGGTGTATTGTTGCGGTAGCGATACTGTGACCACCAACAGTATGCCAAATATTATCCTATATGATTATCACAATTCACGAGCCTCAGCTTGCGTGGTTGATTACCTTGATGGCTAAACCGTTACCTACAAGTCGATGGTTATGCTGCATACAGTAAAACAGATGCGATATTGGCAGGCTATAAGGCGCATGCCCGTCGAAAATTCATCGATGCCAAAACAGTACAAGGGAAAAACAAAACCGGTAAAGCTGATGTTGCTTTAAGTATTACTGGTAATACTCTATGATATTGAAGCAAGCTTGAAAAACAAAACCGATGTAGAAAAACATCAAGTTCGGCAAGAAAAATCCAAAGCCATCATCTTTAAACACATCATTGGGTTATCGATAATAAAGATAAAGTTCCCCCGAAAACCAAACTAGGCGAAGCGCTCACCTATTGGAGTAACCAAGAGCATAAGCTCATCACCTATTTAAAAGATGGGCGCATAAATATAGATAATCATCGCGCTGAACGGGCTGTGAAATCGTTTGTTATCGGTAGAAAAACTGGTTGTTCTCTAATACTGCACGGGGCTCAAAGGCTAGCGCCGTGCTCTATAGCATTATTGAAACAGCGAAAGCTAAAGGCTTGCTCGTCGATAACTATTTGCAAACCTGTTTGGATGAACTTGCTAACAAGCCTAAAAGCCTTGCTCACTTATTACCTTGGAACGCTAAGCAAGGCTAGACGTCTTTGCTCGGACGTTTACCATTAATCAAGTGAAACAGGAAGTGCAAGAATCCTAATAAGATTAACCGTAAGTATAAAATTAGTACCTCCTAAGGGAAGCTGGTTTTATCTTTTACTAAACATTTAACTAAGTGTCGGAGCAACACATTCTTTTAATAGAGCAGCCTTTTGGCTAATAGCTTTACCCGTCAAAGCAAAACCACTAACTTGACCTTGGGCATTCATAAATCTAGCAACAAAGTCAGGACTATCACCTTCTACTTTCCAGTCACCTTCTAGAAATAATGACGGACAGACTATAGTGGTGCATGTCGGTATTTTAACAGCTACCGCTAAGTTTGGGATATTAAGTTTTGTATCCGATGTTAATAATGTTTTAGCCAATGCTTTTGCTGCAAATGTTGCAGGTGCAATGAAAGGTAAGGTATGCCCAGAAATTTCAGCACAATCACCAATAGCATAAACATTTTTAATACTAGTTCTTAAGTTATTATCTACAACGATGCCGCGATTTACGTCAATACTTGCCGCTTTAGCCAAACCAACATTAGGTCGAATACCTACTGCTGAAAGCACCACATCAACTTGTAGTTTTTTACCACAAGATAGAGTGACTTCAAGTACTTCATTTTTAGC
>MAAB01030436.1_pt1 | contig 15823 bp, 13 predicted proteins | sample 1115991 | NCBI WGS metagenome assembly MAAB01 (sample SAMN04961124, study PRJNA320927) | seawater metagenome | isolation source: sample BD02T18 sea water enriched with oil for 18 days | place: USA:Gulf of Mexico | collected 2013-07-27
ACTGCCTCTCGACGTGAATTAAAAGAATTCTATGGACTATTTGAGCGGTGGAACACTTCTGTAAGGTTTAATTTGATTAATGGGTTAAGAGAGTAATAAAAGTTTTTGTTTATTTGTACAATAATAGTTTGTTGCTTGGGTATTCTAATGTTGATTGCTTCAAAGAACGTATTTGATGCACACACTAAAAACCATGCTCTGTTTTCAAATGTGTGCGATGTAATAATTTAACCGTAAATACCGAACCTCGCGATAACCAGCAATTAATAATTTTTGAAATTAGTAATATGACGTCCTACTCTCAGACGCAATAACGGTTAATGAAAATGTATATTCAACGCGAGTTTTGTTATCAATAACAGGCACGGTTAATATTAATTGTTTACCGTTAAACTTATCGTGTTCATAGTTGCTAATATCTTTGCCATAAAGACCGAATACTTTCCAGCTACTAAAAACTTCACTATAATCAGGCTTCACAGTGATGCCTCTCCTGAGGCTTGGCGGTATCGTTTGGTCATTCAGTTGATAATGCCCTCGCCACTTATCATTGATTTTTTTGTTATATATCTGCTCTCTTACCAGTGGGGAAGTTAATAATGGTACGGCTATATTATTTTCATCAGATGCAATGGTAGCTTCACTCCACAGCATCGTTATCGGTTGTTCGGTTTTATTGGTTATTACAATCTTGAAGCCTATATTACTAACTCGAAACTCTGCTTTTAACCTGTCTTCTTCATAGGCTATAGGGTAATAAGCAGGCTCGGTTCCATACTTCTCTTTAGAAACAGCAACGTGACCTATAACCTCATTAATTTGACTGTTTTTTTGAACCTCTAGTGACGTATTGAAGTCCATAATCGTACTGCCACACGCCGACAAGACTATAGTCAAGCTTAGTATTGCCAAGTATTTATGCAATGTTTTGTTAATATATTTCATTTTATTAACTTCCTTGTTCATAGTTTTAAATAATACTTTCAATACTATAGATACCATAACTGTAAACGAAAATCTTGTGATTATTCTAAAAGGGATTTTACTAAAACTGTAAAACGGGCTATTTACATAACTCAAATACTGCCTTCTAAACATGCTTTGATGGTTTCTCCATTGTTTAGGGTTTTGATACAGAGCCTGCCCCAAAGGATTGGTGGGGCCTTAATTCGCTAACCTTAACAAAATAACAAGGCCATGATTAATTTTAAGCCCGCTTGTTGTCGACAGAAATCTAAGCAAAAAGAAGGAAAATGAATAAAATTAGTTTTTTCGTGCTAATTCGTCTATAATCGCGCCAAAATTTATACCATCTATTTTAATTTAAAATTTATATAAGGGCTTATCATGGCTATCGAACGTACTTTTTCTATCGTAAAACCAGACGCAGTTGCTAAAAACTTCATTGGTCAAATTTACAACCGTTTTGAAACTGCTGGTTTAAAAATCGTTGCTTCAAAAATGGTTCACTTAAGCCAAGAAAAAGCTGAAGGTTTCTACGCTGAACATAGCGAACGTCCTTTCTTTGGCGCTTTAGTTGCATTCATGACTTCTGGTCCAGTAATGGTTCAAGTTTTAGAAGGCGAAAACGCTGTTCTTAAAAATCGTGAAATCATGGGTGCTACTAACCCAGCTGAAGCACTTGCTGGTACTATCCGTGCTGATCTTGCTGATAGCATCGACGAAAATGCTGCTCACGGTTCTGACGCTTTAGAATCTGCTGCACGTGAAATTGCTTACTTCTTCTCAGACGACGAAATTTGCCCACGCACTCGTTAATCTGATTTTAACTTCGTTAATAACGAAATTTCAGCGGCGAAAGTGCTCACTTACTAACGTAAGCTCCGCGCTATCTTCTTGAACTATCGTAATTATCTTTGTTAAAAGTAAGAATTAAAATATGAAAGGGTTTTACTGTTTCCAGTAAAATCCTTTTGTTATTTTTAGGCTTATAGTAAACCTCAATATTCTTATCTCGCTAACGTTAGACGCTAAGTAAAAAGAGAATAATGAAGTTTGTTATAAATTGATCTGCAAATTGTCTGCTTTGTATAAAAGTTGTACAATTTGTTTTCTGTAATATTGTTGTTTGAGAAGTAGAAATCATGAGTGAAGTGACTGAAGTGGTAAGCCCAGCCGTAGCTACGGTAAAGAAGAAAATAAACCTATTAAACTTAGATCACCAATCAATGCGTGAATTTTTTGCTTCATTGGGTGAAAAACCATTTCGTGCTGATCAGATGATGAAATGGATTTATCACTTTGGCTACTCAGACTTCGAATTAATGACTAATTTGAATAAAAAGTTAAGAGAAAAACTTCAGCGTTTAACGGAAATATCAGCACCTGAAATTTCAGAAAAACAAGTATCTTCAGACGGTACGATAAAATACTCTTTACGTCTTGAGGGTGGACAAGAAGTTGAAACCGTGTGGATACCAGAAAACGATCGCGCAACATTATGTGTGTCTTCGCAAGTAGGTTGTGCGCTTGAATGTACTTTTTGTGCAACTGCGCAACAAGGTTTTAATCGTAACCTGTCAATGAGCGAAATTATCGGCCAAGTATGGCGTGTTGCTAATGATATTGGCGCCACTCGTATCGCAGGAAAACGTCCTATTACTAATATTGTAATGATGGGCATGGGCGAGCCGTTGTTAAACATGAAAAACCTTATTCCTGCGCTTGATACTATGTTGAACGATTTAGGTTATGGTTTATCAAAAAGGCGTGTAACAGTCAGTACTTCTGGTGTTGTACCTGCACTTGATATGCTAAAAGAGAAAATAGATTGTGCTTTAGCTATTTCAATTCATGCACCAAACAATAAACTGCGTGATGAATTAGTACCGATCAATAAAAAGTACCCACTAGAAGAATTTGTTGCTGCGGCAGGGCGTTATATCGATGGGTCTAAAGCGAATAAACAAGCGACTATTGAATATGTAATGCTCGACCATGTTAACGACAGCACAGATCAAGCACACGAGCTTGCCATTGCCTTGAAAGATTTACCAAGTAAAATTAACCTCATCCCATTTAACCCTTACCCAGGTTCGCCTTATAAGCGTTCAAGTAATTCACGTATCGACCGTTTCGATAAGGTTTTACAGTCTTATGGCTTAACGGTTATTACACGTCGTACACGTGGTGATGATATTGATGCAGCTTGTGGTCAATTAGCGGGCGATGTATTCGACAGAACTAAACGTACAGCTGTAATTGCTGAAAAAAGTGACAGCAACAAACAAGAGATTTCAGTAAAGCTTGTTTGATGCTTTATCTCTAAAGCAATTAAGTATAATCTGTAAATATAACATTAAGATAAGTGATTTAAATTCTCTATGATTAAATTTATGCCACGTTTATTTTTTATATTCTCAATTGCTTTACCTGCTTTTATTTCCGGCTGCGTTACCCAAAATTATGAAAACGACAGTGATAATCCTGTCGTTGAAAATTTATCTAATAATAATGAAATAGCCATGACCCGAATCTCATTAGGTCTCGGCTATTTGAAAATGGGCAATACTACACAGGCAAAGTTAAATTTAGAGAAAGCAAAACGTTTTTCGCCTAGATTAGTACAAGTTTATACGGCATTTGCACATTACTATGATGTTGTTGGGGAATTAGAACTTGCTACAGAGTCATATGAGAAAGCGCTATCGATAGACTCAAACGACCCTGATACGTTGAATAATTACGGTGTTTTTCTTTGTCGAAATGAAAAATATCAAGCAGCAGAAAAATATACCCTAAAAGCGATCGCAATACCTACTTATTTAATGGTTTCACAAAGCTATGAAAATTTAGCCTTGTGCGAATTAAAAGCAAAGCAGTATGCAAAGGCAGATAAGTACTTCACAAAGTCAATTCAGCACAGTCCTAATAGAGCTTCGGCATTATTACAAATGGTACGTTTACAATATATATTTGCAGAGTATAAAACTGCCCAGCAATATTTACGTCGTTATGAAAAAGCGACTCGTCGTTTTAGCCCTGAAGCATTGGCGCTTGCTTATAAAGTTTTTGAAAAACAACGTAATCGTAAAGTAGCTAAAAATTATGCCAGTATGTTAGTGAAGTTATTCCCTAATTCATATCAAGCGAAGCAATATATTTTGAATGGCTTGTCTTATATCGAAGCTGATGAATTGGCGAAAGATTATCAAAGGACTCTTTTGAGCTCTGTTCAAGGAAAGTCTAAGAAGCGTGTTGTTGTATTGTCACCTAAAAACACCAGAAAAAAATCAACGAGTGCAGCACAATCAACACCCGTAATTAAGCAGACAAACAGTAGTGAAAATATCAAAAAAATGTATGTTCCAAAACCAAGGAATACGGTAAAGAGCGATACGGAAAAAACAAACAATGACAACAATGCTTTGGTACATGTTGTCGGTAGTGGCGATAGTTTATTCTCTATTTCATTACAATATAATATTCATATGAAAACATTAGAGAAATGGAATAACATTTCACGTAATGACGTACTACGACTTAATAGTAAACTTTATATTTCAGATCCCGAGCTTGTCGAAAGCATTCCCGTTAATAGCAAAAAAATTACCGAATAAGAGAAAATAAATGAGTCGCGTTGAAAGCCCCAGTGAAGTTTCAGAAGAAACCGTTTTAGAAGAGCAAGTGTCAGAGTCAGCTGAAGAATTACCTGCTGAGCTTTCTGAAGATATGGAAGTTATGGGGCCAGGTCAAATTCTTGCCGAAGCTCGAGCAACAATGGGTCTTACTCAGCAAGATGTTGCTGATAAATTAAATTTTCGCATTACGCTCGTAGCAAACATTGAAAGAGAAGTCTTTGACACTAAATTACCCGAAACATTTAACCGTGGTTATTTAAGGAATTATGCAAAGTTAGTCAATGTATCCCAAGACGATATTTTGGCGAGTTATGAACAATTGAATGTCGCCAAAACACAAGCATCAGAATTACAAAGCTTTTCAAAAGGCACTGAAAAGTTGGCTGAAAACAATCGTCTAATGTGGGTAAGTTATTTAATTCTAGCGATATTAATTGGTGCGAGTGTTGTGTGGTGGATGCAAAATCCAACGTCGTTACTCGGTGAAACCACACCTGTTAAAACGGCCACTCAAGTTGCAACTATAGATAAAGTAGAAGCTGATTCAGCACCTGTTGCTGAAACCGCTACAGATACGCCAGAAAGTCTTATCGCGCCAGTTGAAGTTAATATCAGTGTTACAGCAGAAAACACAGAACAGCAATTGACAGCTACTGAAAAGTTAACATTAGAAAATAAGAGTGAAGATGCTCTACCTGAAAGTGAAAGTGATAATGTAAACAACATTGAAACTGAGAGCATGCCTTCAGACGAAACTGTTCAGCCGGAAGTGATTTTAACAAATGTTACATTTACATTTTCTGGTGATTGTTGGGTCAATATTTCAGATGCTACCGGTGAACGTATTGCTTGGGGGGTGAAAAAGCTTGGTTATATCATGAAAATATCAGGTCAAGCCCCTTTTAATGTTACTTTAGGTAAACCAGAATTAGTGGCAATAAATTTTGCCGATGAAAATATTGATATGACTCAGTTTAATGCCGGTAATATTGCGAAATTTACACTACCGATTACTCATTAATATTACTTTGTATAAATAACGTTTAATCACGCTTGCGTGAACCATGAGAAAAATTGTGAACCATTATGTTTAAAGAATCTCCGATTATCCGCCGTAAATCTCGCCAAATCATGGTAGGTAATGTCCCCGTTGGTGGTGATGCCCCTATTACGGTTCAATCTATGACCAATACATTGACAACTGATGTAGCAGCAACCGTTGCTCAAATAAGAGCATTAGAAGCTGTAGGTGCTGATATTGTACGAGTTAGTGTACCGACCATGGACGCCGCAGAAGCCTTTCGTGAAATTAAAAAACAGGTGAAAGTCCCATTAGTAACCGATATTCATTTTGATTATCGTATTGCATTAAAGGTAGCTGAATACGGCGCAGATTGTTTGCGTATTAATCCGGGCAATATTGGTCGTGAAGACCGAGTGCGAAGTGTTGTTGAATGTGCCCGCGATATGAATATACCTATTCGTATCGGTGTCAATGGTGGTTCATTAGAAAAAGATATTCAAGAGAAATACACCGAGCCAACACCAGAAGCATTATTTGAATCAGCGATGCGTCATGTCGATATTCTCGACAGACTTAATTTCGACCAATTTAAGGTCAGTGTTAAAGCTTCAGATGTTTTTCTTGCGGTTGAATCTTATCGTTTATTAGCGAAGCAAATTGATAACCCACTTCATTTAGGTATTACCGAAGCGGGAGGGTTACGCTCGGGCTCAGTAAAATCATCAGTAGGTTTAGGTTTGTTATTAGCTGAAGGTATCGGTGATACGCTACGTATTTCATTAGCGGCTGATCCCGTCGAAGAAATTAAAGTTGGTTTTGATATTTTAAAATCACTAAAATTACGTAGCCGAGGCATTAACTTAATTGCTTGCCCTAGTTGTTCTCGTCAAGAATTTGATGTTATTTCAACGGTTAACGCACTAGAAGAACGTATCGAAGACATTTTAACGCCAATGGATGTTTCAATTATTGGCTGTATCGTTAATGGTCCAGGTGAAGCGCTTATTTCTGATTTAGGCCTAACAGGCAGTAGCCGAAAAAGTGGCTATTACTTAGACGGTATTCGTCAAAAAGACCGTTTTGATAACAAGAATTTGGTTGACCAACTTGAAGAAAGAATTCGTGCTAAAGCAAAATTACTTGATGTTGCTAATAAAATTGAAGTTAAAGAAATCGACTAATAATATTCGTTTTTAATTGAAATAAAAAAAGAGGCAAAAGCAGGCTATTTACGTTTTGCCTCAAACTGCCTATAATGCGCGCTGCATTTAACTTTTCCCGTTTGGCTTTATCAAAAAAGAGAGAATTTCATCGTGAGTAAAACTTTACAAGCCGTTAGAGGAATGAACGACTGTTTACCTGTCGAAACGCCTATTTGGCAAATGGTTGAAGCGGTATTACGTCGTGTGGCCAGTAATTATGGTTTTGCTGAAATTCGTATGCCTATTGTAGAATCTACCGCACTTTTTAAACGCTCTATTGGTGAAGTTACCGATATTGTTGAAAAAGAAATGTACACGTTCGATGATCGTAATGGCGACAGCTTAACATTACGCCCAGAAGGTACCGCTTGTTGTGTGCGCGCGGGCAACCAACATGGTTTACTTTATAACCAAGAACAACGTCTATGGTATATGGGGCCAATGTTTAGGCATGAACGCCCACAAAAAGGTCGTTATCGTCAATTTCATCAATTTGGTCTAGAGGCCTTTGGAATTGCAACACCTGATATAGACGCAGAAATTATTATGCTAACTTCTCGACTTTGGAAGGAACTTGGCATCAATGAGTTTGTCACACTAGAGCTAAACTCATTAGGATCGAACGAAGAACGTGCAAATTACCGTGATGCATTAGTGATTTTCTTAACAGAAAAAGAAGATCAACTTGATGAAGATTCTAAACGTAGAATGCATACTAATCCGTTACGTGTTTTAGATAGTAAGAATCAAAACGTGCAAGCGGCTTTAGTCGGTGCTCCAAAATTAAGTGATTATTTTGGTGAAGAGTCTAAAACGCATTTTGCTGGTGTTTGTCAGCGTTTAGACGCCGCAGGTATTAGTTATGTGATCAATGACCGTTTAGTACGTGGTTTAGATTACTATAATCGTACAGTATTTGAATGGGTAACAGACAGCTTAGGCTCGCAAGGAACAATTTGTGCTGGTGGTCGTTACGACGGTTTGGTGGAGCAGTTAGGGGGTAAGTCAACCCCAGGATTTGGCTTTGCTTTAGGCATTGAGCGTTTAGTATTAATGCTCACTAGTCTCGAAAAAGTTAATGATATTCGTGCGCAAGTAGATGTGTATGTTGTCAGTTTAGGTGAGGGTGTTGATATTCAAGTCGCACAGCTTAGCGAACAATGGCGTGACCAAGTTAAAGAAATTCGCATACAAAACCACTGCGGTGGTGGTAATATGAAAAAACAAATGAAGCGGGCAAATAAATCCGGAGCACAAATAGCAATTATCATCGGTGAAGATGAACTTGCTGAACAATGTGTAACCGTGAAATATATGTGCGGACAACAAGAACAACAAAAGATGTCACTTGAGCAAGTGCCAGCTTTATTAAACAGTATAATTTAAGGTGAAGTAGTGGACGTTTATCAAACAGAAGAACAACAAGTAGAAGCCATCAAAGGTTTTTGGAAAGAAAATGGTACTGCAGTTATTGCTGGTTTAGTGCTAGGTTTTGCTGGTTTTATTGGCTTTAATTATTATCAAGACGCACAGCTAGCTAATGAAGTTGCTACGTCAGATGCCTACCAAACCATCATAGAGAACTCCGTTAAAGATGGTACAACCTTTGCTGAAAGTGGTGATAAATTCATTGCTGAAAATAAAGAGTCAAGCTATGCGTCATTAACGGCTTTAGCGTTGGCAAAAGCAGCATCAACTCATAAAGATTGGGCTCAAGTTGCTAAGCACTTAACTGTGGCCATCGAGAGCTCAACTGATCAAGGCATCAAAGCTATTGCCAGTGTTCGTTTAGCACGAGTGCAAATACAGCTAGAGCAGTATACCGAAGCTTTAGCGACTTTAGCCGTGACTTTACCTGAATCATTTAAAGCTGCCATTGAAGAAACTAAAGGTGATGCGTATTTCAAGCAAGGTAAAACTGAACTTGCCCGTAATGCATACCAAGCGGCTATTGATGTTGAAGGCCAAGAAAATAATGGTACTTTACAGATGAAATTGAATGACTTAGTCCAAGTATCATCGATTGTTAAATAAAGAGGCTAGTCATTCATATGCTAAAGAAAATATTTCTGAATAAAAAATTATTAGCCGTGGCCTTTTTATCTATAGGACTAAGCGCTTGCTCATCAACTGACGATGATGAAGATGACGCAACTAAAATTGCTGAATTAACCGAAATAAATCAAGCTTTTGAAGTTGATGTTTTATGGGAAGCAAGTGTTGGTGATGGTGTTGGTGACTACTTTTCACGTCTAAAGCCGATTGTTGCTTATGGAAAGCTTTATAGTGCAGGCCGTGATGGTGATGTTATTGCTTTTGAAATGGAAAGTGGTAAAGAGATTTGGTCGACCGATTTAACCGATTTAAATGATGAACGAGGTTTTTTTGATAGTCGACAACCTGCACTACTTAATGGTGGCCCGGTTGCTGGTATCAAAAAACTCTTTATTGGCAGTGAGAATGGCGATGTTTACGCACTAAATGCTGAAAGCGGCGAGATTGACTGGCAAGGAAAAGTTAAAGGTGAGGTTATCACTGCTCCTGCTATAGATGCTGGTATTTTAGTTGTTAATTCTGCATCAGGTGTTATGAAAGCTTTCAATGCATCTAGCGGACAAGATGAGTGGCAAATAGAACAAGAAGTTCCACCATTAACATTACGCGGTGTCAGTGCACCTGTTATATCGGCTGGTGGCGTACTCGTTGGTTCGGCTGATGGTACGCTTGGTGTGTATATATTAGAAAACGGTCAACAAGGTTGGAACCTCGATGTAGGTGAAGCTACTGGTTCTACAGAGCTTGAACGCGTGATCGATGTTGACTCTGCGCCTTTGATATACGGTGATAAAGTTTATAGTATTTCATCAAGAGGTCACTTGATCGCTGTTGATCTTCGTACAGGACGAATGATTTGGGAACGTCAATATTCTTCGTTCCGTCAATTAGCTATAAGTGCCAACACCATCTTTTTAACCGATATTAAAGGCCATATATATGCGATTGACCGTCAAAATGGTTTTGAAAAATGGAGCCAGTTAGCGCTAACAAATCGTGGTGTTACAGGTCCTGCAGCCGTTGGTAAATATATTGTAGTTGGTGATTTTGAAGGCTACCTTCATTGGTTAGACCAAGACACTGGCGATATAGTTGCTCGTCATGAAGTCGACAGTAGTGGTTTACATGCTGCTGTGACAGTTCATAAAAATATTATATATGTACAATCACGTGATGGTGATTTAAAAGCGATAAAAACGCCATAAGTTTTTTTATCAGCTAGAATTAAACGGCTCCATTGCATAACGCATTGGAGCCGTTGTTTGTTATTAAACAGGGTAAAAGTTAATGCGAATCGCTTAACTCTTTTGCTCTATAAATTAAGTTTAGAGGTAAACATGCTTCCTGTAGTTGCACTTGTTGGACGCCCTAATGTTGGTAAGTCAACGTTATTTAACCGATTAACCCGTAGCCGTGATGCACTTGTTGCAGATTATCCTGGCCTTACGCGTGATCGCCAGTACGGACAAGCTAAAGTCGAAGAACATCCGTTTATTGTTATTGATACCGGTGGTATTCATGGCAATGAAGAGGGGATTGACGCGTTAATGGCTGAACAGTCGTTAATGGCGATCGCAGAAGCTGATGCTGTATTGTTTATGGTTGATGCTCGAGCGGGTTTAACATCTGCTGATATTGGTATAGCCGACTACCTTCGTAAACAAAATAAAAAAATATTTTTGGTTGCCAATAAAGTTGATGGTATTGATGCTGATTCAGCTGTTGCCGAATTTTATGAGTTATCACTAGGTGATACCGTACATAAAATTGCTGCAGCACATGGACGAGGCGTTACACAGTTATTAACGTTAGCACTAACACCACATATCGAAGCTTTAGGGCAATCGAAAGATGAAAATGACGAGTTTGATGGTGATCAAGAATTCGCAGGTAAAACTGATGAAGAGAAAATTGCTGAAGCACCACATGAAAATGACAAGATCAAACTCGCTATTATCGGAAAACCTAACGTAGGTAAGTCAACACTGACTAACCGTATACTGGGCGAAGATAGAGTTGTCGTTTTTGACGCTCCTGGCACAACGCGTGACAGTGTTTACATTCCGATGGAACATAATGGTCGTGAGTACACCTTAATTGATACCGCAGGTATTCGTCGTCGTAAAAACGTAACGGATATTGTTGAAAAATATTCAGTGATTAAAACGTTACGAGCGATTGAAGACGCTAATGTCTGTTTATTAATTATTGATGCTCGTGAAGGTATTTCAGATCAAGACTTAAGTTTACTTGGCTTCATTTTAGAAGCCGGCCGTTCATTAGTCTTGGCAGTAAATAAGTGGGACGGTTTAGAAGAGCATGCTAAAGATCGCATTAAAACTGAATTAGATCGCCGTTTAGGCTTTATTGATTTTGCGCGTATCCACTTTATTTCAGCATTACATGGTACGGGTGTAGGTCATTTATATGAGTCGGTTGAAGAAGCCTTTATTTCTGCAACTAAACGCATTAATACTTCGATGGTAACAAAAATTTTAGATATGGCGGTATTTGATCATCAGCCACCTATGAGCCAAGGTCGTCGAATTAAGCTGAAATATGCGCATGCGGGTGGTTATAATCCGCCAATTATTGTTATTCATGGCAATTTGGCGAAGAAGCTTCCTGTTTCTTACAAACGTTACTTAATGAATTATTACCGTAAGTCATTAAAAATCATGGGTACACCAATACGCATTGAATTTAGAGAAACGAGTAACCCGTTTGCAGGTAAGAAGAAATTAAATTATACCGAGCAAAAGAAAATCGCTCGAGCTACACAAGGTTATAAAAAGGATTAATTTTAGCCGCCGTAGACTAAATTAGCATTATCGAAGCCAATCATTTGATTGGCTTTTTGCTAAGTGCTACATTTAAAAGACTTATTATAAAGTTTTAATATTATGCCTGTAACCGCTCAAAAAATAATAACCGCTAATCGCCTTGACCGAAACTTGGGTTTAATACAGTCAGGGTCAATGATCACTTTAGATATAGCGACTCCTGCAGGACAAAAGGCAAAATTTCGTAGTACCTTTATTGGCTATTTACCTAAGCAATACGTACTCCTGCAATATCCCGATCCGACTAAGCTGGGTAATTTTGCTCAGTATATTGCTCAGGGCATGAGTGTAACTGTTCGTGGTTTGATAGAGGGACATGAAGGTGCCGTGGTAGCCTTTGTGAGCAATGTTAAACAAACACTTCAAATTCCTTCTAGAATAATCGTACTGGAGTTTCCTCGTTCGGTTAGTCTACAAAGTTTACGTTCCGCGATGAGAATAGATACTGACATTATTGCTAAAATAAAAATAGCGAAAGAATATTGGCAAGCAACGATTATTGATATTTCTGTCAGTGGTTGCCAAGTATTAGTGAATAATGGTGAGTCTTTGGTGATGGAAAAAGATAAGTTAGTTGACCTGGTTGTTGAGGACTTTCAAGATCTGCGTAACCTAAAGTTTTCCGGTAAAATCTGTAGCATGAAATCACAAGCCAACGGTGTCTGCATTGGAATTCAGTTTGAAAACAAAAGTAAAGAATCGGTGATAAAATTACTACATCATGCGATTATTATTGAAAATTAAGCCTTATTGTTAACTAATAACTTGAGCGGCAATACTGCCATCAGCGACTTGAATTGAAATATTATCACCGACCTTGATTTGTTCGATTGAACGTATTACCTGCGCATTACTATCCCTACTAACACTATATCCCCGAGCTATTGTTGCCAACGGGCTGACAATATTTAGTTGTTCAATGGCACTGACAAACTGCTCTGTTTTTGAACTCATTAAATGTTGCATCGCTCTGCATAACCTTTCATCTAGTTGAGAAGTTTTTTCTTGTTGCAAATTGATATGCTTCAACGGAGAAAAGTGCAATAGTGCGAGATTTAATTTCTGAGGTGCTTGTTGGAAACGTTGAACTTCACGTGTAAAAGCATTGTTCAAACGTAAGTGTAGCTCGTCCGATTTTTGTTGATGATGTTGTAACTTTTGTTCGGGATGTACTTGTGCAAGCCTGTGTTGAAGGCTTGCTAAAGCAAAAGTATCTTGTTTTAATTTATGATGCAGTAAGTGCTCAATACGCTTTGATAGCTCGGTGAATTTGTATTTTAATTCACTACTATCTTGTGATACTAATTCTGCTGCCGCCGATGGAGTAGCTGCCCGTAAGTCAGCTACAAAATCACTTAATGTCGTATCAATTTCATGACCCACAGCGCTGATGATTGGAATTCGACTATGAAAAATAGCGTTAACAACATCTTCCTCGTTAAATGGCCACAGATCTTCTAATGAGCCACCGCCACGACCAACAATTAACACATCACATTCAGCGCGTTGGTTTGCTAAATCAACAGCATGAACAATGTCGTGTTTGGCGTGTTCGCCTTGTACAAGAGCAGGGTAGATAATAATATTAATTAATGGGTTACGACGTTGCAATACCGAGATAATATCTTTGACGGCAGCACCTGTCGGAGAAGTTACTATACCGACAGTTGTTATGTGCTTAGGTATATCTTGTTTAAATTGCAGACCAAATAAGCCTTGGGCATTTAGTTTGTTTTTAAGTTGTTCAAATTGTTGGCGCAGCAATCCTTCGCCAGCGTCTTCCATTTGTTCAATAATTAATTGAAAGTCACCGCGGGGTTCATACAAAGAAACTTTCGCACGAACTAAAACCTGTTGACCATTTCGAGGTGCGCCACTTCCTGCTAAACGAACACGTCTATTGTTACCTTTGAACATCGCACAGCGTACCTGTGATTTACTGTCTTTAAGTGACAAATACCAATGGCCAGAGCTAGCGGCAATGAAATTAGAGATTTCACCACATAACCACACGGTATTAAGTTCACTTTCTAGCATGAACCTTACTTTTTTAGTGAGTTCACTTACCTGTAAAATGTGCTGTGTAGCCATAAATAACGTAATTTCTCAAATGTTAAAGCGATATTAGCGGTTATTATATATTTCTTTAAACTATCTAGGGACATTTATTTTTAGTTTATCGTAAAATTTAGGTTGTTCTTGGGGGGTAAAACAGTTAAAATTCTGCCGCAATATTACTCCCCATACCTATGCCTTTTGAGAGATGTTGCGATGCTAAGAATTGCCCAAGAAGCACTAACTTTTGATGATGTACTACTTGTACCTGCCCATTCGAAAGTTCTACCCCACACGGCTGATTTAAAAACTAAATTAACCCGTAAAATCAACTTGAACGTACCTATGATTTCTGCGTCCATGGACACAGTTACTGAAGCTCGTCTCGCTATTACTTTAGCGCAAGAAGGCGGTTTAGGTTTTATTCATAAAAATATGACTATTGCAGAACAAGCTAAAAATGTTTCTCAAGTGAAGAAATATGAAAGCGGTATTGTCTCAGATCCAGTCACGGTCAGTGCTGAGTTCACGATTGAAGAAGTCATGCACAAAGCTGATGAATTAGGTTTTTCAGGTTTCCCGGTTGTTGATAAAAGCCAAAATTTGGTAGGTATTATCTCTGGGCGGGATTTGCGTTTTGAAACAGACTTAACAAAATCTGTATCTTCATTAATGACACCGAAAGAGAACTTGATCACGGTTAAAGAAGGCGCAGCTCGAGAAGAAATTTTAGGTTTGATGCATGAGAATCGTATTGAAAAAATATTAGTGGTTGATGATGCTTTCAAACTTGTTGGTTTGATCACTGCTAAAGATTACCAAAAAGCCGAAAACAAGCCAAATGCCTGTAAAGACGAGTTAGGACGTTTACGTGTTGGCGCTGCTGTAGGTGTTGGTGCTGGTACAGATGAACGTATCGATGCACTTGTAGACGCTGGTGTTGATGTTTTATTAATTGATACGTCACATGGTCACTCACAAGGCGTATTAGATCGTGTGAAAGAAGCACGTAATAAATATCCTGATTTACAGATTATTGCTGGCAACGTAGCAACATCTGCCGGTGCAAAAGCAATGGCTGATGCTGGAGTTGATGCCGTTAAAGTAGGAATTGGCCCAGGTTCAATTTGTACTACACGTATTGTAACGGGTGTTGGTGTTCCACAATTAACAGCTATTTCAAACGCAGTTGAAGGTTTGAAAGGTACAGGAATCCCCGTTATAGCAGATGGTGGTATCCGTTTTTCTGGCGATATTGCTAAAGCATTAGTTGCTGGCGCACATTGTGTAATGGTCGGCAGTATGTTCGCTGGTACTGAAGAAGCACCCGGTGAAGTAGAGCTTTACCAAGGCCGTTATTACAAATCATACCGCGGTATGGGATCTTTAGGGGCAATGAGCCAGAAAGAAGGTTCAAGCGATAGATACTTCCAAAAATCTGATGGCGAAGCTGACAAATTAGTACCAGAAGGTATTGAAGGTCGCGTTGCTTATAAAGGCCCTGTTTCTGCTATAATTCATCAGCAAATGGGCGGTTTACGTTCATCTATGGGTTTAACGGGTTCTAAAGATATTGAGACGATGCGTACTAAACCTGAATTTATGAAAATAACTTCAGCAGGTATGGGCGAGTCTCATGTACATGACGTAACCATTACCAAAGAAGCGCCAAATTATCGAATGGGTTAGTCGAAAAGCTGATTTTATTGCTATTTAACATGATGGCTGCATCATAAGTACTCATTGACTAGCGTCAACTCCGTGCTTATTCTTTGCCATCATGCGAACTAGCTTCAAACTCAACTCTTCTTACGTTTTTATTGAAGTAAGAACACAAAAAATTCTACAGGCTGAGTTATCAATAAAATGACTCAGCCTGTTCATTTTATAAATAGTTAAATAAAGTAGGAAAACAACCATGAGTAAAGACATTCATGATCACCGCATACTAATATTAGATTTTGGTTCTCAATACACTCAGCTTATCGCACGTCGCGTTCGTGAAATCGGCGTTTACTGTGAGCTTTGGTCTTGGGATGTAAC
>MAAB01030438.1_pt1 | contig 15769 bp, 16 predicted proteins | sample 1115991 | NCBI WGS metagenome assembly MAAB01 (sample SAMN04961124, study PRJNA320927) | seawater metagenome | isolation source: sample BD02T18 sea water enriched with oil for 18 days | place: USA:Gulf of Mexico | collected 2013-07-27
AGTTGCTTTAATTGATAAAAACCATGTTTCCAGCGAATACCACTAAAAGACTCAGAGCCACGAATAGTGTAATTGACTCTATATTGTGAGCTTTCATTATTTTGATAGTTGTACTCTAGCAATAGCTTGGCCCCTAAACCATCACCAAGAAAATAATAGCTGGAAGGTTCAACTTTGAACGCATGATTTTTATCTATCTCGTATAATTGTCTGTGTCGTACCTTGGCAAAAACATCGCCACCAGAAATTCCAATTCGAGTATCAATAAGGCGATTTAATTCTTTTTCTACCACATATCGAACTGCCGCAGAAAAGTGATCTTCATCAGTTTCTGGACGAGTATTGATGCCATCTAAAGGCAATTGGCTATCTTGCACTTCGTCTTCGTCAGAAAGAATAAGGCTCATTTTATCTTTAAAGTGAGGTAACCGAACCTTTAAACGAAAGCGCGTTTCAAATTCTGCTAAGTCTCTAGCTTTAGGGATCCAGCCTAAGCGTATTTTTGCCGTTGATTTTGGATCCATTTGTTGAGTATCATCATCAGTAAAAAAGCCATCAAACCAGGCTGCAGATTGAAAAACGGAATTGGCAATCGTATCGTGTACGTTTTGGCTCCAGTCTTCTGGGACAAGCTTAGGTACAACATGTTTGGGCGGCTGTTGTATGGGGTTGATTATTTCTTTTTCAGCATCACTATCCATGTTTTGATCAAAGGCTGCATTACTCTCAATAGTGAATAAAGTGGTGCTGATCAATAATAAGTAGTTCAAACAAGTGAAGTACTTAATCTGCTTTTCCTGCAAAGTTTGTCCTATCTCATTATTTTGTGCATCAAGGGATGATTTTTCATGTGAAAACTTTATAATGAATCCATTATAAATAATAGGGGTTTTTTCATGGGTGGTATAAGTATTTGGCAATTATTAATTGTCGCAGTTATTGTGATTTTGTTATTTGGGACAAAAAAGTTACGTAACTTAGGTGGAGATCTTGGTTCAGCTATTAAAGGCTTTAAAGGTGCTATGTCTGATGATAGCGCTAAAAAAGAAGAGGACGTAGCTGAAAACTTAGCTGATAAATCTACAACAGCTGATAAGAAAGTCGCTGACGAAAAAGTAACAGCAAAAGAAAAAGATCAGGCATAAGCTATGTTTGATATAGGCTTTTGGGAGCTATCGCTGATTGCGATAATTGGTTTGGTTGTTTTAGGACCAGAACGTTTGCCGGTTGCAATTCGAACGGTTCGTGACTGGATAAGCGGTGTACGAAAATTTAGTGACAGCGTAAAAACAGAACTTACGGAAGAATTACGTATTCAAGAGTTACATGCAAATTTAAAAAAAGCTGAACAAGCGGATATGAAAAACTTGTCTCCCGAAATTTCCGAGTCATTAAAAACATTAAAAGAAGCGGCTGAAATGGTTAATCGTCCTTATCAACTTGATAAAGACCCAGAAAACGTATCTTCAGAAAAAATAGAAATAAATGATAAGGCTGCAAAAGAGACTGAGGCAATTGCCGATATCTCATCTTTATCTTCACCAGACAATAATAAGTTACCTTAATGAGTTCTTCTTCAGCAAGTAGCTACACTTTATTTGACCATTTACTGGAACTGCGCAGTCGTTTATTAAACGTTGTCGTGGGGGTATTGGTTGTTTTTTTATGTTTATTCTATTTCGCTAATGAAATATATGAATATGTATCTAAGCCTTTAATGGCAACTTTGCCTGAAGGTGGTCAAATGATTGCAACAGATGTTGCATCATCATTCTTTGCCCCTTTTAAATTGACCATGGTACTTTCTGTTTTTCTCGCTATGCCCTTTATTCTTTATCAAATTTGGGCATTTATAGCGCCGGGTCTGTATAAGAATGAAAAACGCTTAGTTATCCCGCTTATGTTTGGTAGTACCTTGTTGTTTTATGGTGGTATTGCCTTTGTCTATTACGTTGTTTTCCCGATAATATTTGCATTTTTTACCTCTGTAGCACCTGAAGGGGTAAATATTGCTACCGACATTAGTAGTTATTTAGATTTTGTTCTAAAATTATTTTTTGCTTTTGGTGTGGTTTTTGAAATCCCCATTGTTATTATTTTATTGTGTTGGACCGGTTTTACAGATCCGGCCAGTCTACGAGCAAAAAGGCCATATGTGGTGGTTGGGGCATTTGTCGTTGGCATGTTACTAACACCACCAGATATTATTTCACAAACCATGTTAGCAGTACCCATGTTGTTATTGTTTGAATTAGGCGTATTTATTGCGGCTATGTACCAGAAAAAAGTTGATTCAGACGATACTTAATTTGATAAATCCGGACAGTTAATGATAGATATTGGCGTTAATCTAACGAATGCTCGTTTTGACAAAGACCGTGATGAATTAATTTCACGAGCTAAAGCGATGGGCATTAGTGCAATGCTAGTTACAGGAACAAACGTTGCTGAAAGCCAAAAAGCAGCTGAACTATCTGCACAATATGCTCATTATCTATATACAACAGCGGGTGTACATCCCCATGATGCAGATAATGTTAGTGTTAACTACCTAGATGATATTAGATCTTTAAGCAAAAATAATTCGGTAAAAGCCATCGGTGAATGTGGTTTAGATTTCAATCGAAATTTTTCGGCCCCAAAACAACAAGAAAAGGTCTTTGCAGAACAAATTGCTTTAGCAGCAGAATTGCAATTACCGCTTTTTCTTCATCAAAGAGATGCTTTTTCTCCCTGGTTTCAATTACTTTCGCCTTATTTAAAGACAATACCAGCGATGGTTTCTCATTGCTTTACTGGTAACGGTGATGAGTTAGAACAATGTTTATCGGCGGGAATGTATATTGGGATTACCGGTTGGGTTTGTGATGAACGACGTGGAAAGTCACTACAAGCGCTTATTCCCTCTATTCCATTAAATCGTTTGATGATTGAAACCGATGCCCCCTATTTAACGCCCAGAACGATTAGGCCTAAACCCAAAAGTAGTCGCAATGAACCGAGTTATTTACCTTATGTGGTAGATAAACTCGCTGAGCTTTATCAATGTAGTGCACAAGATGTTATTAATGCTAGCAGTGACAATGCCCGTCACGTTTTTAACTTGGCAAAACAATAATGATGAAGTTATTTAATCGCTCAGTTTCTTATCTAGTTATTATAGCGTTTTGCAGTGCATTATTAAGCTTACTTACTGTGGTTATACAATTTACATGGTTGGTTTTATCGATCTTTATTTTATTACTTTTGATGGTGTATTTGATCTGCCAAGAAGAAAGTCGAGATAAAAACCATGTGGCGGTTAATCCTGATTGCCAATCAGATGTCGAACAAGATGAACTAGAAAGTAAGGTGCAAGAGCGTACTTTAGAACTCAATATTGCCCTGCAAGAACTTGAAGAAGTGAATAAAGAATTACAAGAAAAAAATACCTTAGACGAACTTACTGGTTTATATAATCGCCGTCATTATGATCAGAAAATTCTTGCTGAATACCGCCGCAGTCGCCGTAACCTAACCCCTTTAAGTCTAATCGTCATTGATATCGACCATTTTAAACAGGTTAATGATAATTATGGGCACTTAGCCGGTGACGAATGTTTAGTTGTGGTCGCAACTTGTATTAAGCAGTGTTTACGACGTAGTGCCGACATTGGTTGTCGTTATGGTGGCGAAGAATTTTGTTTAATCTTGCCTGAAACCGATAGCAAAGGTGCCTTAGCCCTCGCCGAAGAATTAAGAGAGAGTATTGAGGCATGTCATGCTAATTATAACGGTGTCGATATAAATTTAACCATCAGTTGTGGGTCGAGTACATATCTACAACAAAAACATGTACAACCTGAACACATATTTGCGGTCGCAGACCAAGCCTTGTATCAAGCTAAAAATAATGGTCGTAACCAGGTAAAACAAAACAACTTTACAGATATTAGCACAGAGTAATTATCGCTAATTTAATCCCTTAACATATTAGGAAAATGGCTATGACTAATGCCTTTGGACAATTTCCAGCCCGTAGAATGCGCCGTATGCGTCGTGATGACTTTTCACGCCGTTTAATGTCAGAAAATCAATTAACGGTTAACGATTTAATTTATCCTGTATTTGTACTTGAAGGTGAAAACCAACGTGAAGCTATCGCTTCCATGCCAGGTGTTGAACGTAAAAGTATTGATTTATTATTGGAAGAAGCGCAAGAACTTGTTGATTTAGGCATTCCTGCCATTGCTATTTTCCCCGTAACGCCAATGGATAAAAAGTCGTTAATGGCAGAAGAGGCATATAATCCAGAAGGTCTAGCGCAACGTACGGTTCGTGCCTTAAAAGCAAAATTTCCTGAGTTAGGTGTGATCACCGATGTTGCTCTTGACCCATTTACCACGCATGGTCAAGACGGTATTCTTGGTGAAGGTGGTAAAGATGATGGTTATGTATTAAATGACATCACCAAAGAGATTTTAGTTAAGCAGGCACTTTCACACGCACAAGCAGGTGCAGATGTTGTGGCTCCTTCAGATATGATGGATGGACGTGTTGGTGCGATTCGTGAAGCTTTAGAAAGCGACGGTTTAGTGAATACACGCATTTTGGCCTATTCAGCAAAGTATGCTTCAAATTATTATGGCCCTTTCCGTGATGCCGTCGGTTCAGCAAGTAATATTAAAGGTGGCAATAAATATTCATATCAGATGGATCCGGCTAATAGTGATGAAGCTATACATGAAGTCGCTCAAGATATTGCCGAAGGCGCTGATATGGTCATGGTAAAACCCGGCATGCCTTATTTAGACATTGTTCGACGCGTTAAAGATACCTTTCAAGTGCCTACCTATGCTTATCAAGTGAGTGGCGAATATGCGATGCATATGGCTGCTATTCAAAATGGTTGGTTGGAAGAAAAGCCATGTGTAATGGAAGGCCTATTAGCCTTTAAACGTGCAGGCTCCGACGGGATCTTAACTTACTTTGCTAAAAAAGTAGCCTATTGGTTGAAAGAGCAATAGCAGACTAGAAAATTATATAGCCGCACGTCTTATTCTATCAGTTAAGGGTTTTTAGCTGATAGAATGTCCTTCCTAAAATTACGCTAATCGAGCATTATGCCCAGCTATAAACAATCACTTTTCTCACTGCATAGCGCTGTATTACTCTTTGCCCTTTCTGGTTTGTTTGCTAAATGGTTAAATATGCCGGCAAGTCATATTGTTCTGGGGCGAGCGTTTTTTGCTGCTATTGCTATTGCTATTTTTGTAATAGTGATAAAAAAGCAATCATTAAAAATTGAAAAGTCATTATTACTACCACTTTCTTTAACTGGAATTGTTTTAGCCTTTCATTGGGGCAGTTTTTTTTACGCCATTCAAGTATCAAGTGTTGCGATAGGCCTAATTACCTTCGCGAGTTTTCCCGTATTTGTAAGCTTTTTAGAACCATTAATGTTCAAAGAAAAATTTCATTATCAAGCGCTTATACAAGCATTATTAACTATTATTGGCATTTTATTTATTCTGCCCTTAGGTAACTTAACTTCTGGTGATATTGATGGTGTTACTTGGGGGATGCTATCAGCATTCACTTTTGCCTTACTCACACTACTCAATAGAAAATTTGTCGCTAAAACATCAGCAAAGAAAGTCGCGTTTTATCAAAACTCATCAGCAACGCTCTGTTTATTTCCCATTATTTTCTTATACCCGATCACCATTTCATCTCAACAGCTTTCGGTGATAATTATTTTAGGTGTCGTTTTTACGGCACTAGCACATACATTATTTAATCACTCTTTAAAGACAGTAAAAGCGCATACTGCTAGCATTGCGATAAGCTTAGAGCCTATTTATGGTTCCATAGCCGCGTATTTTCTTTTGGATGAACATATATCCTTGATGATGGTGATTGGGGGTATGATTGTAATTTTTACTAATATTTGGGCAACGCGATCGAACCACTAGCGCTCGACTTGTGTTTCACAATAGATATTGAGCGATAAATTAACTTGCGCTAAGTGGTTGTTTTCTTGCAACAGTTCATCAGCAATGAGCGGGTGATGAGCTAACCACTGCGTTGGTAAGCATAAATTAATGATGTCATCACCGATACTTTTAACAATAGTCGTTTGATAATCAGGCAAAGCATCATCTTTACGGCGACGACATAAAATAACCGCTAAGCGTAAAATAACTAACAAATAACTCGCTTGTTCAACACTGGTCGCAGTTTGTTTTTGCAAAGGTGTTATATCAATTTCACCTTTATAGAGTAAAACCAAGGCTACTAATAACTGGCGCTCAGCTTGATTAAACCCTGGTAAGTCGGCATGTTGTAAAATATAAGCACCGTGTTGTTGGTGTTGTTTGAATTCCAGTAACAAACCTACTTCATGTAAGTCACTAGCGGCATTTAATAAGGCTAAATCGTTACTCTCATCCAATGACCATGATTTTTTATAAACATGAAATAAACTCGTTGCTTGTTTTTTGATGCGTTTAGCGTGTTTGCAGTCAATATGAAATTTTTCAGTTAATGAACTAATCGTACTTTGACGAATATTAATATCCGCAATTTCAGGTAGCATGTTATAAAGTAAACCTTCACGTAAAGCACCACTTGATAACTGAATCTTTTGAATTGAAAAGCTTTCAAATAAAGCGATTAAAATAGCTAAACCGCTGGCAATAACGGGAGCACGATCGCTAGCAAGACCCGCGATATTTATGTCAGCTGTGTTTTTACAAGTGATTAGTTGCTGCTGAATGTTTTTTAAATAGGCTAAATCGACACCGGAGCTTTGATGAGTAAAACGTTGAATTTCACTTAAGGCCTGCATCGTGCCTGAGCCACTTAATACCAGTTGCCAACCAGTACTTTTGTAACGTGCTACTAAAGGAGCTATAACTTTCTTCGCCCCCGTGATCGCTTTAGCAAAGTGTTCAGTTGTTAAAGCGTCATCCGAAAAGTAAAGTTTATTAAAGGTGACACAACCAATATCTAAACTTTCAACTTGCTTGGTTACAAATCCATCACCTAAAATAAGCTCAGTGCTGGCACCGCCAATATCTATAACAAAGCGCTCTTTAGCACCACAACTGGTATGGGCAACACCTAAATAAATATTTTCTGCTTCTTGTTTACCACTCAATAAATTTATCTTCTGTCCTAAAATATTATTCGCAGGTAATAAAAATTCATCACGATTAGTCGCGATACGCAATGTAGCTGTGGCAACGATACGAACATTTTTTGGAGGAATATCTTGGAGGCGCTCAGCAAAAAAGCTTAAACATTCAAGCCCGCGAGCAATTGCAGAAGTACTGAGTTGGTTGTGAGCATTTAAACCGGAAGCTAAACGTACTTTACGCTTAACTTTATCAACCACTTGCACACTATTAGCAAGTTGACGGGTAATCAGCATATGAAAGCTGTTAGAACCTAAATCGATCACCGCATATAGAGGTGCAGAACTCTCTGTATGGGTGATCTTCATCGTATTTTAGTTCCGACGTTGGCGATTTCCGCCTGTTCTACCACGGTTTTGTCCACCACTATTAGGCTTATGGCGACGTTGAGGCGGTCTCGGTGTTGGCAAGTCGGTTAACAAAGCATCGTGATCATATTTACTAACAGGTAACGAGTGTTCTATATAAGTCTCGATAGCAGGTAGATTAAAAACATAGCCTTCACAAGCAAAACTAATGGCATGTCCGGTAGCACCAGCACGGCCTGTTCTGCCGATACGATGTACATAATCTTCACAATCGTCAGGTAAATCGTAATTAAATACATGACTAACGCTCGGAATATGTAAACCACGTGCAGCAACATCGGTGGCAACCAATACGTCTAACTGACCGGCTGAAAATTGCTCAAGAATTTTTAAACGTTTCTTTTGTGGTACATCGCCAGTTAATAAACCAACGCGAATTTTATCTATTGCTAAATGCGAATAAACTTTTTCGCAAACATGTTTAGTATTCGCAAAAATAATGGCTTTTTCTGGCCAATCTTCCTCAACTAAACTTTGTAACAATGCCATTTTATCTTCGTTTGAAGGGTAAAATAACTCTTCAGAAATACGGACATTCGTTTTTTGATCCGGTGCGATCTCAACACTTTCTGGATCATTCATATGTTCAAAAGCAAGTTCTTTTACGCGGAACGATAATGTCGCAGAAAATAACATACTTAAGCGCGATTTAGCTGCAGGCATACGATCAAACATATAACGAATGTCTTTAATGAAACCTAGATCGAACATGCGATCGGCTTCATCAAGTACAACAACTTCAATATTGTTTAAGTTGTAGATACCTTGCTTCATGTAATCAAGTAAGCGACCACATGTTCCAATAAGAATATCAACACCAGCTTCTAGTTCTAAACGCTGGCTTTCATAACCTTCGCCGCCATAAACTACGCCTAAACGTAAACCCGAGCTTTTAGCCATTTCAATGGCATCACGATGAATTTGTACAGCTAATTCCCGTGTTGGAGCCATAATCAGAGCGCGCGGTTGGTTATGTTTTGGTGCTGGTTTCTGTAATAAGTGATGAAAAGTAGCAGCTAAAAAGGCGATGGTTTTCCCTTCGCCCGTTTGAGCCTGACCTGCAATATCAGTACCTTTCAATAGAATGGGCAAAGATTGTTCTTGAATTGAGGTGCAATACTCAAAGCCCATAGCGTCAAGACCTGCGACTACTTTTGTGTCGAGGTTAAGTTCAGAGAACTTAGTTTCAGTTAAGTGTGTTTTTTTCATGCGCACAGCTTAACAGGTTATATAGCTAATAAAAATGGAATTGATTAATTGCGTTAACAAATACTTTATTGAATGCATAAATAGCGAACCGTTATAAGATCAAAGTTGGTAATTAATAATGATAGCGTTATAATCGTCAGTAATTGGCGTAATTAATGCCATCATAAACGGAGATAGAAATGAGCGATAAAATTGTTCAGTTAACAGACGACAGTTTTGATACTGACGTAATTGCCGCTTCAGGCCTTGTATTAGTTGATTTTTGGGCTGAATGGTGTGGTCCTTGTAAAATGATTGCACCTTTATTAAATGATGTTGCTGAAGAATATTCAGATCAATTAACTGTTGGTAAATTAAATATTGACCAAAATTCAGTTACACCACCTAAATTTGGTATTCGTGGCATTCCTACTTTATTATTATTTAAAGATGGTGTTGTTGCTGATACTAAAGTTGGCGCATTATCGAAAACTCAATTGAAAGAGTTTATTGATAATAACTTATAAGTTATTGAGAAAAAGGTTCGTATTTACGAACCTTTTTTGTATTTATGGGTAAATTAAGACAAAGAAAGCAACAGATCAAAGTTTGATCCTTTACCTGATTAAATTTTAGTGCTAAGTTTAGCTTTCAAAGTAAAGACATTTCAAAAACAAACTCCAATTCAATATTGCCACAGGCAAAACACTTCAAGAACCCCCACTATGAATCTGATCGAACTGAAAGAAAAACCTATTAGCGAACTTGTTTCACTAGCCGCGTCAATGAAACTTGATAACTTAGGCCGAAATCGTAAACAAGACATTATTTTTGCTATATTAAATGCCCATGCCGAAGGTGATAATGATATTTTCGGTGGCGGTGTTTTAGAAATCTTACAAGATGGCTTTGGTTTCTTACGTTCTTCTGATTCGTCATACTTAGCGGGACCCGATGATATTTATGTATCACCGAGTCAAATTCGTCGTTTTAGTATGCGTACCGGTGATTCTATTCATGGAAAAATTCGTCCACCTAAAAAAGGTGAACGTTACTTTGCATTATTGAAAGTAGCCGAAGTTAATTTTGATAAGCCAGAAAATGCACGTAATAAAATATTATTTGAAAATCTAACTCCTATTCATCCAGACCAACGTTTAACAATGGAACGTGGCAATGGCTCAACTGAAGATATTACCGCCCGTGTATTAGATTTAGCCTCTCCAATTGGTAAAGGACAACGTGGTTTAATTGTTGCGCCGCCCAAAGCAGGTAAAACATTATTACTCCAAAATATTGCACAAAGTATTGCTCATAACCACCCCGAAGCCGAATTGATGGTGTTGCTAATCGATGAGCGCCCGGAAGAAGTTACGGAAATGCAACGCTTAGTAAAAGGCGAAGTAATTGCTTCAACGTTTGATGAACCTGCGAATCGCCATGTACAAGTGGCAGAAATGGTTATCGAAAAAGCGAAGCGCTTAGTTGAACATAAAAAAGACGTGGTGATTTTATTAGATTCAATCACGCGTTTAGCTCGTGCTTATAATACAGTTATCCCATCTTCTGGTAAAATTCTTACCGGTGGTGTAGATGCAAACGCCTTACATCGTCCGAAACGATTTTTTGGTGCCGCACGTAATATTGAGCACGGTGGTAGCTTAACTATTATCGCTACCGCTCTAGTAGAAACGGGTTCTAAAATGGACGAAGTTATTTACGAAGAATTTAAAGGTACCGGTAACATGGAATTACACCTTTCTCGTAAAGTGTCTGAAAAACGAGTTTTCCCTGCTATTAACATTAACCGTAGTGGTACTCGTCGTGAAGAACTTATTACTAAAACTGATGAACTACAAAAAATGTGGATCTTACGTAAAATTGTTCATGAAATGGATGAAGTAGGCGCTATAGAGTTCCTTATTGATAAGTTAGCCATGACTAAAACAAATAACGAATTTTTTGATTCTATGAAACGTAAATAGTTTATTGGTCGCTTACTCACATCCGTGTGATTGCGACATACAGAACGCCCTGTACATAACGCCAGCATTAGTAATAACTGCTGGCGTTTTTGCTTCGAAAACTCAAAAGATTATTAAGCCAGCAAGTGATCAACATTTATGAAATATAGTGATTTAAGAGATTTTATAAAGCAGCTAGAAAAAATAGGTCAACTCAAACGTATTTCTCAGCCTATTTCTACTGACTTAACCATGACCGAAATCAGCGATCGCACGTTACGTGCTGAAGGTCCTGCGTTATTATTTGAAAATCCGACAGATAAAGACGGTGTTCCACACGGAATGCCGGTATTGACCAACCTATTTGGTACGCCGGATCGTGTAGCATTGGCAATGGGCCAAAAAAATGTTCATGCATTGCGTGATGTAGGTAAGTTATTGGCTATGTTGAAAGAACCTGAACCACCGAAAGGGTTTCGTGACGCGTTAAGTAAAATACCTGTTTATAAGCAAGTCTTGAATATGCCGGTAAAAGTGATTAAAAAGCCAGTTTGTCAGCAAGAAATTATTATCGGTGATGACGTAGATTTAACTAAGTTACCCATTCAAAAGTGTTGGCCAGGCGATGTTGCCCCATTAATTACCTGGGGATTAACGGTAACTCGTGGCCCACACAAAGAACGCCAAAATTTAGGTATTTATCGTCAACAATTAATCGGTAAGAATAAAATCATTATGCGTTGGTTATCACATCGTGGCGGCGCGCTAGACTTTCAAGAATTCAAACAAACAAACCCAGGTGAAAAGTATCCGGTATCAGTTGCTTTAGGCGCTGATCCTGCAACTATTTTAGGTGCGGTAACACCTGTTCCGGACACGTTATCAGAGTATGCGTTCGCTGGTTTATTACGTGGTGCTAAAACGGAAGTCGCAAAATGTATTAGCAACGATTTAGAAGTACCTGCCACAGCAGAGATTATTCTTGAAGGTTATCTAGATCCTAACGAAGTCGCTCCAGAAGGCCCCTATGGTGATCACACCGGCTATTACAATGAAGTAGATAACTTTCCCGTGATGACGGTCACTCATATTACCCATCGTAAAGATCCTATTTATCACAGTACATATACAGGACGACCGCCTGATGAACCTGCAATTTTAGGGGTGGCATTAAACGAAGTATTTGTCCCCATTTTACAGAAACAATTTCCTGAAATTCAAGACTTCTATCTGCCACCAGAAGGTTGTTCATATCGCTTAGCGATTGTCACGATTAAAAAGCAATATGCAGGACATGCAAAAACGGTAATGATGGGGGTTTGGTCGTTCTTACGTCAGTTCATGTATACTAAGTTTGTTATAGTTTGTGATGATGATATTAATGCACGAGATTGGAAAGACGTGATTTGGGCAATGACCACTCGCATGGATCCCAGTCGTGATACGCTATTAATTGAAAATACGCCGATAGATTATTTAGATTTTGCATCACCTGTTTCAGGGCTAGGCTCAAAAATGGGGTTGGATGCGACAAACAAATGGCCAGGTGAGACCAATCGCGAATGGGGCGAACCTATTGTGATGACCGAAGAAATTAAAAAGGATGTTGATAATATTTGGGATGAACTCAATATTTTTTCAGCACAGCAAGAAAAAGTAGACGTTACCAAAGCGTAGTGTTTAATAGTTAAAGTTTATACCGCTTAGTATGAAGTTAGCGGATAATGAATAAAGGTTCAAAGAAATGAATAAAATTAACTGTCAGGTAGAATCGATAACATCGCTAACGGAATTTGTTTATAAAGTGCTATTGAAGCCAAGTAAACAAGTCGATTTTGAAGCTGGACAATACTTAAATTTTGTTATGAGTGAAGATGACAAACGTCCATTTTCAATTGCTAGTGCACCAGGTGCAGAGTCGATAGAGCTACAAATAGGTGCTTTTGGGGCTGACAGCTATCCGATGCAAGTTATTGAGCATATTAAAGCAAATAGTACCGTGACTATTGAAATGCCATTAGGTAATGCGCAGCTTCGCACGACAAGCGAACGTCCATTATTGCTATTGGCAGGCGGGACAGGTTTCTCTTATATTAAATCGATGTACGAACTTTTAGCGGCACAAAAGTCGTCAAGAAAAGTTGTTGTTTACTGGGGATTACGCGAACCAAGCGCTTGTTATGAACTAGATAAAGCGACTAAAATTATTAACAGTTTAGAAAATGGTGAGTTTCATCCAGTCGTAGAAACTCCACATGACGATTGGCAAGGACAAATTGGTATGGTTCACCAAGTCGTCATGAAAGATATTAAAAACTTGGCTGATTACGATATCTACCTAGCGGGCCGCTTTGATATGGTTGGCGCAGTACGTACTGACTTTTTAGCACAAGGGGCGTTAGTCAAACACATGTTTGCTGATGCATTTGCATTTATTTAATAAGTACTCTAACAACCTGTAATATTTAATGTATTGCAGAGTCTTTGATTATTAATGCTAATATTGCAACAAAAATAGAAAGTCATCAACCTGATGGCTTTTTCATTTAAAGGGTAAAAAAATGAGTAAAAATAAAAAATCCGCATCAACTAAACATGCGAGAACTAGCGATTTAGGTAGAGGTATCATAAAAGATAACTTCTTGGCTGCACTTGTTACCTCAAAAGTTTATAAACTACAAATTGTGAAAGCGAAAAAAGGTAAAGGCTCTTTTAAACGTAACAACAAACATCAAGGGCAAGAGCCTTATCTAATAGCCGCTTAGTATGTTAAGCTTCTATTAAATAAGGTTTTTATTTTTTTGTGATTAACATCAGCTAAGTATTGTTCAGGTAACAAAGGGAAGTGATACATGATTGTAGTGTATGGAATTAAAGAAAATCTCAATCCAATTAAAGCTAAGTTATCAGATGCTATTCATTGCGCAATGCAATCAGTTTTAGGTATGCCTGAAGACAAAAGAGCTCATCGTTTTATTCCGATGGATAAAGCTGATTTTTATTATCCTGAGGGGCGTTCTGACAATTACACTGTCATCGAAATTAATATGATGGCAGGTCGAAAAGTTGCCACGAAGAAAGCATTAATAAAATGTTTATTTCAAGAGTTAGAAACAAGTGTAAACTTACTACCCCTTGATGTAGAAATTATTATTAAAGAGCAAGCTGCACATTGCTGGGGATTTCGAGGTATGACAGGTGATGAAGTCACTGATTTGAAATATAAGGTAAATGTCTAACTGTCGTTCAGTCAGGTAAACCTAAGTTAGTATAATCATTTATATACGCAGTAACGTTAGGATTACTGCGCAATAAAGCTGTTGCTTACTTATTTAATATACTTTGTTGGCTGGCAACAAACAGTTGGTAAGGCAAGGGTTCAGCCAGTAAACTTTCATCGACGTTAAATTCAACAAAACCACTTTTAGTAAAAAAACTAGCGAGCTCATCGCTTTCAAGTTTTTTATTCTGCAAATCCGCTGCGTGATAATAAGCCTTATTGTCGTCGTCTTCACACTCATCAGCATCAAGAAAAAGGGCCATTGGCATGCTCAAGACCGTAATTGATTGTGCTTTTGTATGATGTTTTACTATTTCTTTTAGCAAATACAGACCAACCGCTTGTTTACGGTATTCAGGCAATACACTGATTGCTTCAAGTAAAATATGTGTTTTAGCTTTTTTGCTATCAGGGGTAATACTCAACTGCTCACATAAGTTGGCGTTAAGGTTCTGACCTTTAAAGTAAAGGTTTAACGGGATTTCCCAATCGGTACTCTCATCTGCCAATAAAGCATATGAGCCTAAAGCATCTCGATGTTTGTTAATGGTGATCAGCTCAATTTCGGCTTTAGCAATAATAATACCTTGCTCGTTGCTCACATTTATTTCTTGGCAAACTTGCCAGTCAAAGCTGCCGGCGATTTCTGGCTTTTTAAAGTCGATAGTTAAATTCATTGTTCTTTATTTCCGTTACTGGTATTGAGAAGAGGTTTTTATGATAGCGGTTGTTTGCGCCACCATTTTATTCAATACTTGATTAGCTTTTTGATATTCACCTTGTTGCTCTAAAACATGTGCAAAGCTTTTTAAGTCAGTGGTATCGTATTGCATGCCGTCTAAATTTACTAAACTATTAAAGGCTTTCTCTGCCATTGAGTATTGTTGAGCTTGTGCGGCCAAATTTGCTAAGCAACTTAGCCATTTCCCACTGTGTTGATCATGATGCAACTGCTTTTGTACCGCGTTAATTAATTCATCGGCTGATGAAATAGGTAGCTGACGTATATTTTTCAAAAATTGAAGCTCAGCGCCTTTTTTAATCGCGGGTAGTAAAATATTATTTAAAGGTTCAGTAATATTATTCTCAGCTAATACCTGACAATAAGCAAAGAGTATCGCTTCACGCTGTTTTAATTTACGTGCTAATTTTTGCCATACTTGTGTGAGAGCATCGGTACTTTCTTTACGTATTTTCTCATTGAACGCGCCATAAAAAGCGGTTGCTTCCCATTTTGATATTTTATCTTCGGTAATCGTTTTTTGTTTTCGAGCAGAAACGAGCTGTTCTACCACGTAATCAAACCGTTTCTCATGCAAACTTAATTCAATTTCTAAGCTGAGTAAGCGAGCATCATGGCCGATATGTTTGTGGTGTTCGTCAATAATGGTTCGCGCTTTTGAAAAGTCACTCTGTAACATCAGTAATTTTATCGTTACTAATATTGACTCTAAACCTGATGTTTTTACCGTATGATCTTCTTGGGCTAATAAACCTAAGTAATGATTTGTATTAGAAGGTAATGATTGTTTTGAGGACGCTGCCGCTGCCATTAAGTAAGAAGTACGGGGGAACTTTGAAGGTTCAGCTGCTTTTGCTAATAAATGTTCAGCTTGTTGGTGGTCATCAAGAATGAAAGCGGCAATACCGCGATTAAAATCTTTTAAACCATGACGCTGGTTAGCAAAGGCAATTTTGTTCCAACCGCCAAAACCCAAACGTAAACCACCACGAACAATTTTTAGTGATAAAAGTAAAGTAACAAACAACAACGTCAGCATAATGCCTGCA
>MAAB01029107.1_pt1 | contig 15760 bp, 14 predicted proteins | sample 1115991 | NCBI WGS metagenome assembly MAAB01 (sample SAMN04961124, study PRJNA320927) | seawater metagenome | isolation source: sample BD02T18 sea water enriched with oil for 18 days | place: USA:Gulf of Mexico | collected 2013-07-27
TTCTTTGCACGGTCAATTAAGCCACGTAAAGAAAGGTTACCATCGGGATCAATGCCACCAGTTTTAGCACAAACGTAAATTGCTTTACCGTACTTAGAGTAAACTTTAGTTTTGGCCCCAGCGGTTTTGGCCATAGATAATTTGCGGTTTTGGTAAGCTCTGCCCATCTCAATGTCTTCTTTTATGTTCAAAAATATAATGCGCTTGATTCTACCAGTCTCGATAGGCGCTTGACTAGTGTTCTTGCTTATAAATTATCAATAAACTTGCGGTAACTGTTCAAAATAATGTGAAAGGTTAGTTCACGTTACTAGGAAAAATTATCGCTTGTTATGGTAGTGTTTTTTAATATGTTAGTTATTGTTTTTAATCGTAATTTTAAGGTGTCACTATCAGTGATAATGATGAATACAAAATCATTCAATTTAACTACTTGAAATAACAGTTAATAGCTAAAAATCACCTATATTTAATGTACTATTAACCTATGATATAAATATCTCTACTATTTAGCCAAGGAGTTGGATTGTGACTGAGCAACGTACCGAAGAAAAATCCGAGCAATTAACTGAACAACAGATTATTAAGAAAATTAATCAACGTCAGTGTTTTATCGCTACGGTTGTTGGCGGAGCTTTTACCCTCAAAATTGAAAAATATCTGCCTGTTATGTCGGCGGCTATTCATGACGGTAGTAACTTTAGATCAGAGCTTGATGATAACTGCTTGCTAGAAAAGAACGATCGTTATTATGAAGAAGATCCCTACACCGGCAGCTTCATTGCCAAGCAAGCCATAACCTTAATTGCCCATGACTCTCGCTATGAATATGATTTAAATCGTAATACCGATGAATGTGTCTATGAAACTGCTTGGGGTAAAGAAATATGGAAAATGCCACTAAGTGAAGAGGCTATTGCTAAAAGCAAAGCTAAGCATGCGCAATTTTATCGTATTGTGGCGGCGGTAGTTGAGGCTCTAGTCGAGGATTTTGGTCAATGTGTTGTTTACGATAATCATTCGTATAATTTTAAGCGTCATGAGCGAAAAAACTTACCCGTACTTAACGTGGGCACAACGTCAGTGAAAGGGCAGCAATGGCGACCAATTATTGATAGTTGGCTTAGTGCATTACAAAACATGAGTGTGGATGGCATTGAAGTGACGGCAGCAGAGAATGATATTTTCTATGGTAAGGGACGCTTAGCAGGCTTTTGTCATAGCCGATATGATAATGTTTTAGTGCTGGCGACTGAAGCTAAAAAAGTCTTTATGGATGAACTAACGGGACAAGCTGATGCCGTTGTTTTACCTTCATTACAGCAAGTTTATAATAATACCGTTGCTGAGCATACTCAGTGGTATATCAATAACTACCATAAAAGCTAATTTCTAACTCTCTGTTATCTGTAATAAAAAAGCACTTTAAAATTAATTAAAGTGCTTTTTAGTTTCTGCAAATTACTTATTGCCTGTTAGCTAAAGCCAACCTAGCACGTCTTTCATAACCGACCAGCGTGGTTTTTTCGCTTCAGGGTTCTTACCTAAAATCCAATAGTTGTATACTTTCTCTTGTAAACCATTTTCTTTTTTGAGTTTGAGCCAAGTATTCATATATTGTACATAATCTAGCTGAGCTTTAGGGAGCATGAAAGCTACAGGTGCCCTAAGTTTCAAACCTTTAGGTATAATCGCTGAATAATTTGGGTATAACATAGCCCAAGCAGAGCCCGATTCAGTTGAGTAAATTAATGCATCTACGCCTTCATATTTACCTTTAAGAAATTGTCTAACATTATTCACTTCTGTTAACTGTGCATTTGGTAGGTATTCTTTCACCATATCTTGGTAATACTTACTGTTTCCCACCCCTAATTTTAATGTTTTCATTGCTTGAATATTGTAAAAGTCAGCAAACTGATCGCGCTTGGCATCATTCACTAATAAACCAGCAGTATGGAAAGTGTAAGCATCTGAAAAGGCCATTTCTAATGCCCGTTTTGGAGTAATTATATGGCCACCAATAAGAATATCTATACTACCATCAGCTAATAACTCCGCTTCGTCAGCACCGTCTTCAATGCGAATCATGGATAAATTGATATCAAGGTCTTTAGCAAATTGGTTCAGTAGTTCAACATCAAAGCCAACCATTTTATTATCTTTATTTCTAAAAGCATAAGGCAAGCTAGCATCATTATACCCAACACGAATACTTTTACGGGCGAGAATTACTTCAAGACGTGGTTGTTGCTGTTCAAAGTACCCTAATGGCGTCAGTTCTTTATATTGGTCGACATTAGCGCTTGTATTCATCGACTTCATTGATTCAAATGTTTGCACACCTTCATACTTGTAAGGAATTAAAGACTTTAAAGTAAAGCCAGCTGCAATCATAACAGCCAAAGTAACGGCTAAATGCACAGCAATGGCTTGCATCATTCTATGCCACCTAAGCTTTTTCAATACCGCAGAAGCGACCAACAAAGTAACGACAAAACCGTGTAGTGCGGCTAAACCCGTAGCAAAACGAGCAGTAACGACACTACCTAATAGATATAGCTGGAATTGATCAGCAGGTAAATCAAAAAAGTCGAGCAAAAATGGAATGGCAACAGCCATGCTACCAAAAGCGGTTAAGGCGCCCATAATGACAAAAGAAATATAATCATCAAAACCAAGTGGCGAGCCGACATACCAAGCGGAGAATAGAATAAATCCTAAACCAAGTAATGTACCTGTACTGGGAAAACTGTACGCAGTAGGTACAAGCACATCAACGGTAGAGTCTGTTTCTTCGCACTCCATACCATGTTTGGCTAATAATGCTTTACTGCGCTCAATGATCATCGGAAGCACCACTAACACTGTACCGGTAGCTAACGCCGTTATCACGGCTTCACCAGCAGTTGATAAAATTTCACGATAGGAAAAAGGCGTGGCCCAATGAATCAGTAATGGCAAAAATACAAAAGCCAGTAGGGCTGCTGCGGTGATGTATACCCATAAGAATACTTGTAATCGACCAAGCTCTTCTACTTCTAGCGTGCCTGCAGCAGAAGCTGAAATAGCAAAAATCCCTAGTGGCGCTAATTTAGCTACATAAGAGGCTACTTTCATTAAGCTATCACCAATATTGGTGGTTAAGGTTAATAGTGTTTCTTTATTTTTTACTTGTATTAAGGCAATACCCATCAATAATGAAAATAGCACGACTGCAGGAACAATCGTTTCTGAGAGAGAGGCAAAAATGTTACTAGGGATATAAAGTTTTACAAAGTTAAAGGCGGCGGGCTCTGCCAGCATACTGGTACTGAAGAAACCAGCTGTTTCCCAGTTAGGGTAAGCTAAGGGAAGTATTAATAAAGTCGCCATCACAGACAACCACATGATAACGATTACTTTTACTGCACGGTAGCCTATACGACTTGCCATAGTACTATCTAATCGACCTAGGCCACCAATAATAGAGACGAGTACATAAGGTAAAACGGTCATTTGAAGCAAGCGAATATAAACGTCGCCAATGACTTTAATATCTCCCGTAGGCTCTCCAACAAAAATACCTGTAGATATACCGAGTATTAAAGCAATAATTACCCGCTGAAAGGGGCTCAATTTTTTATATAGGTTTACTAATGGCATTTTCTCTCCTGAGGAATGACCTATTTACTATGATACTTTGTGTATGTGCTTATAACTTGACGTTATTATCGCCTTTATAAAAGGTTATTCAAGTAGCTAGAGAAGTTAAATAATAAGCTGATTGATCTAACTGTTAATTTTGAGGCGTGCCTACCAGAAGTTTAAGGGGGTAGGGGGAAATATAGTAGGAAATATAATGCGTATTATTTTTCTATAGAAGATTACTTATCGATGATAATATCAAATAAGGTCATAGATTCTAATAATCAGTGATGCTTACTATCTTTTGTAATTCATAAGAAATGCTCAAATGTAAGCTTAATTAGGGAAAATAAACAATATGTCAGAGAACGAGCAACAAAAAGATACCATAGTTCAAGAAGCTACAACGCCAATTGAAACCCAAGATCCGGTCCGTAAGATAACTAAATATATTTTAGTCATCTCGGCCTTAGTTTTTATTTGGTACATTGTGGCTGATAGACATGCACCTTGGTCAGATCAAGCAAGGGTACAAACTTATGTTATCCCTATTGTGCCGCAAGTATCAGGTCGGGTGACTGAGGTACTGGTAAAGCAAGATCAAATAGTCTCTCCAGGCGATATTTTATTTAAAATAGATCCCAGTGATTATGAGCTGGCTGTTGAAAATGCGGAAGCGTCTCTTGAATTGGCAGGTCAAGAAATTGGTGCAGGCATGGCATCAGTAGTTACTGCGCAGGCACAATTAGTTGTGGCAGAGACCAATGTTGAACATGTTAATGCACAAAGTGCGCGTGTTTTTGAAATGGAACAAAAAAATGTGCTTTCTCATTCTGATGGTGATAAAGCCCGTGCTGCCATTAAACAGAGTAAGGCTCAAGTGATCAGTGCTGCGGCTAACTTAGATAAAGCCAAACAGGCGCTTGGCAAAGAAGGTAATGATAACCCTAGAATTAGGGCTGCAATGGCAAAATTGAAAAAGGCACAATTGGATTTAAGTCGTACTGTCGTATTAGCACCTTCTCTAGGCGGCATCACTAATTTGCAAATTGATACTGGGTTTTATGCTAAAGCTGGCGCTGCATCCATGACCTTCATCGAAGGTAATACGGCTTGGATCCAAGTGAATTTACGTGAGAATAACTTAGCCAATTTAGCCATAGGTAACTCGGTTGAAATAGCTTTAGATGTCAACCCAGGAACTATTTATCAGGGGAAAATAAGCAGTATAGGTTTTGCCGTTGATACTTCATCTACTAGCGCTGTTGGTGGTTTAGCTACGGTAGAATCAAAAACTGGCTGGCTTAGAGATGCACAACGTTTCCCGGTAATGATTACCTTTGATGATGATAGTACTAAAGGTAAGCGCAGATTAGGGGGCCAAGCTGATGTACAGATTTATACCGGTGATAATTGGTTTGTTAACAGTCTTGGTTGGCTTTGGATCAGAGTATTAAGCATACTTTCTTATGTCTACTAAATGAAAACTGATCCAGCTAACATCGGCACTAACATCGGCACTAACATCAGTAAGAGTATTTTTACTGATGTTAGTGCTATGCGTGTATTACGTTTTGCCTTTGGTGTCACACTATCCTGCGCGCTAGCATATGGTATTAATTGGCCTTTAGCTTTTTTAATGCCCGTTTTTACAGCAATGATTTTGGCAATGCCATTACCGAAACCATCCGTTAAAGCCAGCTTAAATAACATGATGAGTACCTTAAAGGCCTTTGCTATAGGATTAGTTTTCTCTTTATTTTTTTTACAGTATCCCATCGTCTATTTAATCGCTCTCGCCTTAGTTTTATTCCATCTCTACTATTATTTAAATCGTGGTGGCTCATTTTGGTTTACCTTAATGTCGATGATCGCCATTTTAGTCTTACCTATGATTGCCAATAGTAACGAAGGTTTAGCAATAGGTTTTTCTGCCGGTTTTGTTTATTCCAGCTGGTTAACTATTGCGATGCTTTGGTTGGCACACTTTGTTTTTCCGGATCCTAATTTTACCCAATTCCCTATAAAGCCTAAATACAGTAAAGCTTATTCAAAGATGGCAGCGCTAACGGCTTTAAAAAGTACCTTGGTCGTTTTTCCTATTGCGGCTATTTTTATAAGTTATGGTTTGAGTGATTATTTATTAGTGATGGTGTTCTCGGCGCTATTTATTCTTAAACCTGATTTGGCCGAAGGAAAGCAAGCTGGACAAAACTCATTGTTGTCGACCTTGTTAGGCGGGGCATTTGCTTGTGTTTTTTATTGGCTGATTGTTGCGGTGCCACAGTTTAATTTTTATTTATTATTGCTCCTAGCGACTGCGCTATTTTTTGGCCGCCATATTTTTTCTGGGTCGCCAATGGCTAAATATTACAGCTCAGGTTTTATTGCACTGCTAGTTATTGTAAATAGTGCTATGGCAGCGGACAGCAACTTTAGTGAGATTTTAATTCAACGAGTATTACTTATATGCTCGGCCGTTTTTTATATTATGTCTGCTTTAAAAATACTTGAACGTTATTGGTTTAAGCCTAATAAGCCAGCAGTTTCAACGTGATAAAACCACGTAAAAAAAGGAGCTTGATAGCTCCTTTTTTGCTTTAAATATTATCTTTAGTGTTGCAATGCTTGCCAATCTTTATCATCAAAATAGTGAGGGTACTTCTGTAAGGCTTTTATTGTTGTAATAGCACCTGAACGAGGATTATCTGACAATTGCATTTGTTTACTCGCTTGCATAATATCAAACAGCAAAATATGCAATTGTGCATCAGCATCTGCTGGCAACATACAGTTTTCGAACAGGTAAGCTAACTGTGCATCTATCTTACCAGCGAGTGATTTATACTGTGCGTCGGTAAACTTATTTTTGTGAATCTCGTCAATATTCTCTTCCATCGAGTTTTTTATCTTACTCATGCCACTATGTAAGCTAGCATCAATCGACCATTTTTTACCTTGATCTAATTGCATTTTTTGTTGAGTGGATGCGTGCCCATGACTATGGTCATGTTCGTTAGCTATAGCCGAGTTAGTTACCGTGGCCCCTAGTAACAATAGGCACGTATAGATTAATTTAGATATATTCATATGATTTCTTTATGACAAATAATAAGTGTATAAGTTAGCTGTTTACAGATTTAATTCAAGTTGTTCTAACTTCATCCTGTTAATTTTAACCTTAAATCTGCAATAGTTTAGCGCCTTTTTCAAAGCATTCACCGACTAATAGAAAGCACTCACAATGATCAGCGATGGGAAAATAATAAAGTAGAGTCGCATTAAAAAACGTAAATTCTTATTGGCGCCTTTTAATTCCATAAAATGATCTATGACGACAAAACCTTTATAAGTTACTGTCATCGCAATTAATATACTGACCAAAGTTGTTGAAGAAAACTTTTCGCCTAAGAAGGTATTGAGTAATGTTATTACAATTAATGCAGCTAAGTAGTACTCTAGTTTTATTGAATGTTTCATTATCATTTCCTACCTAAGTACATATAATAATGGGAAAATAAGTATCCACATTAAATCTATCATGTGCCAATACACTGCCAACGCTTCTAAGCCTGAATGCTCTGTTGATGAATAAGCGCCGCGTCTTAAACGAAATATTACCCATAATATGGCGCATGAAGCCCAACCAACATGAATAAAGTGGTTGAAGGTCATATAGTAATAAACAGTAAAAAATTCATTAGTATTGGCACTAAATCCCTGTAATGTATTCCAGTGGAATTCCCAGGTTTTTATGATCAAATACAAAACACCACAACTTAGTGCAAACCATAAATACCGCTCACACTTAATTTTATTATCTACTCTTATAAAGGCCATTGCTTTGGCCATAAAATAGCTAGAAGACAATAATACAATAGTATTAGTAACACCCAATGAAGTGTGTAAGCTTTGAGGTCCTTGGGCAAATGTGTCGGGGTAATAAAATTTAGCAATAAAGTATGCAGCAAAAAAAATACCAAATTCAGTGAGCTCTGAAAGTATCCCTACCCATATAGGAATGTTACCGGGAATTCTTCCTGCATATTCTTCACTCCATGACTTTGGAAAAATACCAAGTGAATTTTTTATAGGGTGACTATTCATCATTTTTCCTGCAGTGGTATTACGGTTAGTGAGTAACCACTTAATAATTTTGATTAAGTGGTTACTCGAGTTCTACTTTCTAATTCTAGTTAAAGACCAAATGTTTCTTTAATTTTAGCTTCAAAATCTTCATCTGATAGCTCTTTTCTTAGTGGCACGAAAGAAGTCGCTTCACTGCCAACAGGTATGGCAATAGGAGAATCTTCATCTTCAATTATAGCTTTGACTGCATCTGCAATAGGTTTTGGGCTTGGACCTTCGTTAATTGCTTTAGCCACAATAGGTACAAAGTGGGCCACGAGATTTTTATAAGGTGAGCTTTCACTGGTTGTGTTGGTATTGGCAACTAAACCTTTTTTAACAAAGTTAGTGCCAAATAGGCCAGATTGAATGGAATGAACTCGGACATTATAAGGTGCCATTTCAAAGCGAATGGAGTCGACAAATCCTTCTACCGCATATTTACTGGCATTGTAATGAGAAAGCAATGGCAAACCCATTTTTCCAAGAAAGGAGCTGATATTAATAATGACTCCAGACTTAGCCTCACGCATATAAGGAAGTACTGTTCTTGTCATTTTCATTAAGCCAAAAACATTAACGTCAAACTGTTTGAAAATTTCTTCGTCTGTCGCTTCCTCAGCACTAGAAACAAGACCATAACCAGCATTATTGACTAACACATCAATTTTGCTTTCTTTAGCAATAATAGTGCTTACTGCAGCTTCCATTGAATTGGTATCTGTCACATCAAGATAAATATTGTTCACGCCAGAGATTGCTGGCGTAGCCAAGTTTTTATCTCGCGTTCCTGCATAAATGGTATAACCATTTTCATGTAAAAAACGGGCAGTCATTTCACCCATTCCAGAACTTGCTCCTGTGATTAAAACAACTTTTGTCATCATAATATCCTCGGTAGTTATTTAATTAAGTAAATTGATTATTAAGTAATACTCATTGACTGAATTTTACCTTGCCTGGTCAGTGATTATTATATGCTTTTATCACTAGCGGGATTTTTGCGTATCACTATAGGGAATTTTTTAAGTCTTTTGGATAAACACCATATGTTTTAAAAAAAATGGCGCTAAAGTGACCTTGGTGTTTGTAGCCAACCTCATTGGCTATTTCAGAGACACTCAGCAGATGTTCACGCAGCAGTAAATTCGCTTTTTCTAAGCGGATTTTTTGAATATAAACATAGATAGTCGTTTGATATATTTTTTTAAAGTATTTTTTGAGCTTAAAATCATTGGTGCCACAAAGTCTAGCTAACTCTTTAATAGAAGGGGGCGCTCGAAAGTTTTGTAAGATGATATTTTTTGCTTGAGCTGCAATGTTTATTTCTTCAACGGTATGCTCTGCAGGTACACGTAAATCAAGCAGTGAGAATCTGTGTATCATATATTCAATGGCTCTATGCTCGCTGATCATGCTGCTCATCTTTTCACTATGTTTAGCACTAACTATTTTATCGATCAGGTACAGACTTAAAGCGTCCGTTGGTGTTTCATTAATGAGTTCAAGACTGACTTCTTGCTGCAACTTTTTATATAAAAAGTTGATTGGCTCATAAGCATTATTACTCAAGTAACGTTTAATAAAAAAGTCGCTGACAAATAGGATGAATATTTCTGATTTATTTGCTCCATGAATGGTTATTTCCATATCTTGTCTTGATGTAGCAAATAAATAGGTACTATGCTCAGCTAACGAAAAGTGGCTCTTAGTTAAGTTATCTTTTATCAAACAGCTACCTTGACCAACTGAAACAATAAAGTTCATTCGGTCGATATTTTTAAGATTAAGTGTTTTGTCCTCGCTAAGCATGAGTGCGATATCAAAAAAGACTAAACCATTAGATATATCAACGCGAATAACATGTTGCTCTTGATGTTTAAAAAGCTCGGTGATTTTATAACGTCGATCGGTAATATTAAAAAAGAAGCTATCCATTAAGGTTGTAGTACTCCCTAACTCTTCGCTCAAAATCTTCATCACTAAGCTCGCGGCGCATAGCAATGAATTTACTGGCTTTATCTCCAACAGTAGAACGTGCTGGTGAAGCATCATCTTCAATTGTTTTAATGATAAGCGCTGCAGCTTCCTTCGCTTCATTGCCGCCGTTTATTTGCGCTAATATATCAGGTAGTAGATTACTAGCTAGTTCACTATAGGGACTACTCTCATCCACTGTCGCCTCATTAAGCACTAAGTTACCTTTAGCAAAGTTGGTATTAAAAAAACCGGGCATGATGGAGTGTACTCGGATATTGAAAGGTTTAAGTTCATATCTAAGTGAGTCGGTAATACCTTCAACAGCATATTTACTGGCGTTATAAAAAGTGAATAGCGGTAATCCTATCTTCCCCAGAAAGGAGCTGATATTTATGATGATACCATTACTGTTTATTCTCATTAACGGTGTAACGGCTTTGCATAAGCGAAGGATGCTAAAAACATTTATATTAAATTGAGTAAACATTTCTTCTTCACTCGCTTCTTCAACCGTTGACACTAAAGCATAACCTGCATTATTTATAAGTACGTCAATTCGGCCTTGTTCTGCTTTTATAGCGTCAATTGTGTATTTGATGCTTTGAGGGTCAGTGATATCAAGTGCTATCACATTTAAGTTATCAAGCTTAATAGTAAATTTTGATGGATCTCTAGTGCCGGCATAAACAATGTAGCCATGTTGAGCCAATAAAATCGCTGTTATCCTACCTATACCTGAACTCGCGCCAGTGATGAGTACTACTTTTGCCATGTGAGATCCTTACTTTCTCTTATTAAAAGCATTATGATACTCCGCTAACACCTTTGGCATGTGTGAGATCATCTTCTGCTTAAGTAAAGTTAAAAATATTATTTGGCTTTGTATAAGGCTTGGATCAAATTTGTCTAATGTTGAGCGTTTTTATCTTTATGAATAAATACGTTTAGCCATTGCTAAACGTATGCTGAAAATTATAAGTTAGACTTTTCTTAATTGATAATTTCTTTAATAAAAACTACAGCCACAATGGCAGAGAGTGGCTGTTATTCCAGTACTTTCTTAGGCGGAAAGTTGGACAACAAACGATTAACTGTTTCTGTAATCGCCAGCTCTTTTTCTTGGAAAGACATATCGCCTTTACCCTCAAAAACATCAGTGCCATGCCAGATAGCTTCATCATTATGGCTGATATCTATAAAAATTTTAGTAATTATGGTTGCGTCACTGTCAATAGGGATGCTGGTACTTACACCAACACTGGCAGCGCCGCTACCGCCAATTTTAGCCCCACCTAACCCTATGCTAAATGATGAGTTATTAGCTTTTTCCTGTTGAGAGAAGTGAAACTCTATTTGCAAGTCGGCGAGCTCAGTTTGATGAGTGAAAAGTTGGCGCATTAAAGCACTCTCAATAGCTTGCTTAATGCGATTATCCATTACTGGATTTGCATCAAGATCAGGGGTGATTTGTGCAACAAATTGATAGCTTTTCAATAATGAAAAATTAGTCTTTTCGTTATAATCAAACTTAGTGGTTGGCTCACTACTACAAGCAGTTAATAGTAATGTAAATAAAATAGCGATGAGAATTTTCATTAATTCACCTTAAAAAAGTAGAAGGAAAACTTAAATAATTATAATTAATACCAATCTGTTTGGTATAAGTATAACGAAAGAGTTTTCGTTATGCTGGTTATTGTTAATACGTAAATTGAATTAATGAAGAGGTACTTCTGTACTTGGTAAATTCCAGACGAAAACAAACCTTAACATTGCTGTTAAGGTTTTTTTCTTCTCCGAAGAGAATAAATGGTGCCGACTGCCAGAATCGAACTGGCGACCTACTGATGACAAGGTTTTGGCTTGGTATAGGTAACCTCACTGATAATGCGATTTAACTGTATGAATAATATACTGAAATACAATGGCAACCTTATTGACTCTTGTTATAATTTATTGTGCTCAATATTATTCTACAGTGATCGATTTACATGATACACACCTACAAAAAAACTTGCTCTTATTAGTTTAACCTTGGAGTTTATAGTAACCTGGTAAGTATAATTCATGATATTAATCAAAAGACAAGGTAGCGTTAAATTGATTGTCAGTAACTTTAGTTGTAAAGCTGCTATTAAATCGTTCAGCGAGCTTTGTAATAAGGTTTAGGCCTAGATTAAAGTGTTGCTGTTCACTCATAATATTTGCTATTTCATTGCTAAATATTATGGCATTCTTATCTATAGTGATGGTAAGTACGTTGGAGTCATTGCTATGTATACCATGATGTATAGCATTGTTGAGGAGATTGAAAAATATTAATTCTAGTACCTCGTCTGGCATTGTTACTGTAGGTTGATATTGATTTATATTGTTTAGCGTTATATCAAGGTGGTGGACGGTGACAAAGTTTTTTGATTCGAGCAGTACTTTGTCAAGTACCATGTTTATGCAACTTTTACCTTGATGTTGTTCTTTCGAGGTAAGCCAAAGTAAGGCATTGCTAATGCGCTTTATGCGCGCGAGAGATTTAACAAATCGTTGAATCAAAGGTTGGTGGTATAACTCGGAGTGATTAGTTTCAAGTAACTCTAGGGAATGACTCATTACTTGTAGTGGTGTTCTTATTTCATGACTCATGCCTTGATTAAATGCAGCTTGCTCTTTAATTAATAATTCCTGTTTTGTTAGTGCTTGTTCTAATCGCTGCGCAATGGCTTTAACGTCTGCCTCTTCAATATCAATTAACTTTTCAAATGTTTTTTGTTGTTGTTTATCTTTTAGTTGAAAATGTTGACTCAAGCGATGAAAAGGCTTTAAAGCATGAGTCGATATAGTTCTAGCAATGTATACGGACATAGCTATACAGGGAAGAAACACCAAGACTAAAATGACGATAATATCTTTAGCGCCACGCTTAACCACCACTTGCTCTGTTACATCCATCAACAGCAAGCCGTCAATGAGTTTCATGTAGTGGTAATGTTTATCTTTATGGCTAAACTCGCCAAATAAATCATCAGCGTCAAACTCCATAAACTGCTTATTAGGAGCGAGAGTTAAACCAAACTTGGATAGATTAGCTACTTTCTTAACTTGTGGCGGCAAGGTTTGGTGGTGCTGTAATTGCTCATTTGCTTGAAGTAGTTGCTGATTAAACATGGCGTCTTCTAGCGAGTATGCGATGAAGAAAGTCACCAATGAAAATAAAACGAATAGGAAAAAAGTTAATAGAGTGATAACTTTTGTCAGTCTGATTGATAAGGTGGCTGATTTAAATAACCTCAAAACGGTACCCTATGCCTTTAACTGTTGTTATAAATGTCTGGCCAAAGACGTGATTAAACTTTTTTCTTAATTTATATATATGTGCTCTTAAAGGATCGCTATCTGGCGTATCTTCCCCCCACAGCGCTTGGTGAAGCTCTTTCGTTTTTAGCACATCCGGCGCAACATTGAGCAGTGCGGCAACAATATCAAAACCTACTTGATGCAATTGTATTTCTTGGTTTTTAAAATGAAAAAGTAATGTGTTTTCATCAAGCTCAACGCCATTAAAGGAATGATTAGGTGTATTAATAGTGTTAGTTTTTGCTAAGTTAACTGTGATGCGGGCAGACAATTCAGCGAAAGAAAAAGGCTTTACTAAATAATCCCAAGCGCCCGATTCAAAGCCTTTTAAAATATCTTCAGTTGTTCCTCTGGCTGACATCATTATTACCGGTAATTTAGCTAGCTTGTCTTGGAGTAATGAGTGGCAAATATCGAAACCGTTAACAAAAGGTAAGTTAATATCGAGTAATACCAAATCATAGTTTTGCTGGTCTAAATGATGCATCGCTTGCTTGCCATTGTAGGCAAAGTCGAGCTGGTATCCTTTAGGGGTTAAAAATTCAGCTAACCCATGTGCGATATCAATATCATCTTCTACGATTAGAATATTTGCCATGTTAAATTTACTCTAAGGTTTCAATCATTTTATATACTTCAGGTATCAGCCATTTTTCCAAGGCAATCCAGCCATCTTCAACTTGCATCATTACAACAACTTGCAGATCAGTCGTTGGGTCTGCCCAAAAAACGGTGCCGCCCATTCCTGCCCAGAAAAAACTGCCTTCATTGCGGGTGTCACCACTGGTCTCTTTAATACCAATCCCGTAACCGAACCCAGCTCCCTGATACAATCTTGGCAAAAAGTGAGTGTCTAAGCCAGCAGTTTTTGAGCTCAACATTTTTTTGACTAATGACTCTGATAATAATCTTTTGCCATTGAACACACCTTGATTTTGAAGCATAGAGACAAAATTACTGTAATCTTTCGCTGTAGACACTAAACCACCACCACCTGACATTAGCACGGGTTGTTCTAAATATTCACTTTCTGCTCCCGTTTCAGAGAAAAGAATTTTTTCATGATTGAATTTATGAGCCTCTTCAAAAGTACTGGCATCGTATTCATACATATCAACTAGACGATGATGCTCAGTTTTAGGGACATAAAAACCCGTGTCGTTCATATTTAATGGCGCGAACACATGAGTTTCTAAGTACTGCGATAAAGGCATGTTTGAAATTTTTTCAATGATGGCACCTTGAATATCACTGGCAATGCTGTATTCAAACTTACTACCAGGAGTAAACTTTAGATCAATACCAGAAAGGTCATCGACTAAGTCATTTAGGTTATTGCTACGACTTAGTGGATTAGCAAATAAATAACGAATATCAATCCAGTTTTTTATGCCTCCGCCATAACCAAAACCTGCAGTATGTGATAGTAATTGATGTACAGTAATGGTTTGTTGTTCACCTTCAAATTCGAACGGTTCAAAATTTGGTAAGTACTTTCTAATATCATCAGTTAATTTTATTTTTTCTTGGTCGACGAGCTGAAGTAAAGCAACAGCTGTAATGGGTTTACTCATCGAAAACAGGCGAAAAATCGCGTCTTGTTTCATGAGTGGTGCTTGTTCTATATTTATTTTTCCGTATGCACTGTAGTGAATTGTTTCATCACCTTTTTTAATTAATACTACAGCCCCAGGAAGTTTATTTTCTGCAATGAATGAATTGAAATTATCTGAAAAATGCTTATTTGCTAGGGTCGATGTTGAAATTAAACACAGACTTAACAGTGATAGAGAAATTTTTTTGAACATTTGAAAGTCACCTTTTGTTGAGTTGTTAATAGCATAAAATAGGTGATGTGAATTCAATGTAAACCGACCTATATAAATAGGAGAATGTCCTGTTTTCAAATAATCTGTAGTTTTAATCGGTATACTCTTTCAATGTTAACTGCATTTAGGGAGGATGAAGACATTAAAAGCAGAGTAGTCATAGTCCCGATAATAAGAACACAAACTAACTGATATCACAGGTGCCAATACCAAATTCACTTACTCTAGATAAAATCAGTGCCCTAGTTAGGGGAATGCAAAATGGCGTGTATTTCGTGCCTATTAGTATTTTGATACAACAGGGTTCAATCACATATAGAGCGTAGAATAGGTGGGGTAGGGGAGTTTATTGGTGCTATTGAAACACCTATAGAATTTACCCAAACGTCAGACACAAAAAAGCCCTAACAATGTTAGGGCTTATTGCTTCCTACGAAGGAATGGTGCCGACTGCCGGAATCGAACTGGCGACCTACTGATTACAAGTCAGTTGCTCTACCAACTGAGCTAAGTCGGCACACAAAGCTGTGTGCAATATTTAAGTTTTATTTAAACAACCTAAATACTTTTGGCACCGAAGTATTACTTAATATTTCTATTGAGCACCACTTCTGTAAATGGTGCCCCGACCCGGATTTGAACCAGGGACACGAGGATTTTCAATCCTCTGCTCTACCAACTGAGCTATCGGGGCACAACATGTTTAACTTGGCTTTAATTCGCTACCTCGTTAAGACGGGGCGTATTAAACTGTTTTTCCTTTACCCCGTCAACTGTTTTTTACTAAGTTTTTTATAAAAAGTGTTTGTTTGCTGTTTTTTACAGCAAGTTTGTTTTGTGTGCAC
>MAAB01007532.1_pt1 | contig 15730 bp, 9 predicted proteins | sample 1115991 | NCBI WGS metagenome assembly MAAB01 (sample SAMN04961124, study PRJNA320927) | seawater metagenome | isolation source: sample BD02T18 sea water enriched with oil for 18 days | place: USA:Gulf of Mexico | collected 2013-07-27
TGAAAGAGAAGAAAGACCGTGTTGAAGATGCACTTCAAGCTACACGCGCTGCAGTAGAAGAAGGTGTTGTTGCCGGTGGTGGTGTTGCCTTGGTTCGCGCCATTAGCCAGGTTAAAGTGGCAGGCGATAACGAAGATCAAAACGTAGGTATCGCCCTAGCACTTCGTGCCATGGAAGCTCCAATGCGTCAAATCGCCAATAATGCTGGTGATGAAAGCTCGGTAGTTGTAGACAAAGTGAAGTCTGGTGAAGGCAGCTTTGGTTATAATGCAGCCACTGGTGAATACGGTGACATGATCGCCATGGGTATTCTTGATCCTGCCAAAGTAACTCGCTCTTCATTGCAAGCAGCGGCCTCTATTGGTGGCATGATGATTACAACTGAAGCTATGGTTGCGGATCTACCAGAAGAGAAAGGTGCTGCTATGCCTGATATGGGCGGCATGGGCGGAATGGGTGGAATGGGAGGAATGATGTAAACGTCCTACTCTAAACTCATAGAGTCTCAAGAAAGCTCGTAAGCCTAGTGTTTACGGGCTTTTTTGTTGCCTTTTAGTTGCAGCTAGTCTCATAATGTCGCATTAAAACGCAGGGTATTTAGGGTCTAATATGGGGTATCACTTGATATTGGTATCCTATTTAAGGGTGATTTAACTTAGCGATACCCCTTTTTATACCCCTGCCCGTACTCCATTGGAGGTGATTTATGGCATTAACAGATTTAAAAGTGAAGCATTTGAACTGCCCTGAAGGCCAGAGTCAAATGAAGAAAAGTGACGGAAATGGCCTATATATACTGGTTAAGAGTAACGGCTCTAAGCTTTGGCGTATGAAATTTACGTATAACGGAAAGGAGGGAGTGCTGGCTTTTGGTCAGTATCCTACGATACCCCTATCTGAAGCTCGAAAAATGACTGTTGAAGCTCGTACTCTGATAGCGCAGGGGATTAACCCTGCTGAAGAACGGCGTGCTAAAAAACGTGTTGCAAAGGAAGGTGATCGTATTTTTGAGGTTGTTGCCTTGAAATGGTGGCAGCAACAAGAGTCTTCATGGTCTGAAGATCATGCCAAAAAAGTTAGAGGTTGGATTACCTCTGCAATGAAACCTATTGCTAAACTGCCTGTGGATACTATTGATGCAGGACATGTTGTCGAGTTAATGCTGTCTATCGAAGCAGATGGTAAAAGGCGGGCTGCCTCACCAATGCTTTCTGTGATAAAGCGAATCTTTTTCTATGCCGCTGCTCATAGGTATACACGTCATAATCCAGCTGAAGGTTTGATTTTAACTGATATCCTAAAGCCATTGCCAAAGGTAGTGCATCGAGCCGCAATCACTAACCAGTTAGATCTAGGTCAGCTCATTCGTGATATTGATACCACAAACTCTGGTACTTTCTGTACAGCAGAGGCATTAAAACTAATCCCGCGACTATTTCTGAGGCCTCAGGAGATTAGGTGCTTGAAATGGGAGTACATAGACTTTGATCGTAAGTTACTGGAAATTCCAGCAGAAGAGATGAAGCGTGGCCGTGAGCATCTTGTGCCTTTGGCTAAACAAGTAGTAGAACAGCTCGAAGTAATTCAAAAGGTAACGGGTTATTCGCTTTATGTATTCCCTAGTCAGCGTAATAGCGATAACCCCATTAGCAAGAATGTAATGACCAATAGATTGCGTGACCTAGGTTACGGCTCTGAAGTGATGTCGGCGCATGGTTTTAGGAGTTCTGCTTCAACAATTTTACATGAGCAAGGCTGGCCTGAAAATGTGATAGAGACCCAGTTGGCTCACCTTACAGGCACGGCTACTTCTAGAGCCTATAACAGGTCGCTTCATTTAGATGAGCGAAGAAAGATGATGCAGAGTTGGGCTAATCAATTAGATGCCTTGCGTGATGGTGCTGATGTTGTATCAATAGGAATGCGAGGTCATAGCTGAAAACATGGGGGATCATCCAGACAAGCTAATAGAGGGGGCTAGGAAAAAGTACCTTAATGGCCTTAGCTGTTGCCAAAATGAATACGGCGTATTTGTTCTTCTTACAAATATGCTATATGGCTCTGATCTAGTTCAGCTAGATGAGGAGAGTGTATATAAACCGTTAAATTATTTACAGCTACTGCCTTATAAAGAACCAGCTGATTTCTGGAAGCAGCCCCCTAAGGGGCGCTGTGAAAAATACTTAAATCCCAAAAACCCATTGGGCATTCCATCAGAGGACTACCTAGGAGCCCCGTATAGTGCTCAAGAGTTCAGTGAAATTAGAAAGGTTATTCTTAATCATTCTGTTTATGCAGAATTCATGAGCCCTGATAACTTGGATTTTATTGAGGAGGTGGATAGCTATCTAAATAATCACGGTTTAAGTGAGGTCGATGATCTTTATGAGCTTAACCTGTTTAGATTATTAGGAGTTATAGCTAATGCGATTGAGCTACATTTTCGTGATCGGAATCGACCTCTAAGATCTACTCGCGAAGAGCTTACAGTCCATAGCTCTGTATCGAAGTTTCACTTTGATGGTAAAGTTTTACCTAAGCTTAAAGTTGAGAGTGCTATCAAGGCGGCTAAAGCTTTAAAGAAGGTTTTGGATCCGAACCTGCTCATGCTTCATGCTGGAGATATATCTAGATTAGAGGAGCTGCTGAATTCGTTGATCAATTTAAATGCGAGGGCTCTAGACAAAAAGGATAAGTTAGAGCACTTCGTATATAGCGGCAACAGAAATAAATCTAATCACCCTGTTCGAATATTAACCTTTAGGCTTTCGATGTTCTTCTTTCAGGTCAATGAATCAGCGCATAGGAGTCTAGTTGAGAGCATAGTTAAGCTAGTTGAGCCTGAATATAATCAACTTACTTTAAATCGCCACCTAGATGATGCAGAGCAATTCTGTATAGCAATCACCTATTAGCCCTATTATTTCACCAATACGGCAAAACGCCGTTATTGGTGAAATGCCCCCCTTTCTTCCTCAGATAAGATGCCTTCCTAAGGTTGGCCAGCCTTCTTAATTAATAAATGAGGAGACAAAAATGTCCCAAGTACCAGTTAAAAACGAAGTGTGTGACTTTTGGCGATTGAACAGGGTTCTAAAGAAGATCCCTTTATCAAAGGCCACTATATATAGGTTGATTTCACGGGGTGAGTTTCCGAAGCCTGTCAAGCTAACTAGCCGTACCTCAGCATGGGATAGTGGTGATGTTTTGGATTGGCTGGAAAGTAAGAGAAACGGGATCATGGAAGGTCAAATATGATTGACCTTCAAAGTGGGTTGCAGTTGCTGGATGAGCTTAATTATAGTGTTTGGCATGACGATATGCGTGAGTCATATATTAGTCTTGTTATTGATAATAAAAAAAGATTAATGAAGCTAAAGAGTAGCGAATTTAAAAGATTGTTTTGTTACAAGTATGAAGTGGCAAACAATAATAGCCCATCTAGTAAATTGATTAAGGGGGTGGTTACACACTTGGACGGTAAAGCAATTTATGAATCTGAACTGATAGAGCCAGATGTGAGGCTCATAGGTAATACTGAATCAATTGAAATAGATTTGTGTGACTCTTCATTTAATGTGGTAAGAATTGGTCGGGGTGGGTTTGAAATTGCACAACCAGAAAGACACTTTCTTCGGCGACATGGATTATTGCCATTACCAGTACCTGTAGAGTTAACACCTGAAGAATGTAGGTTGGCAATTGATGAATTCAAAGGATTGCTAAATGTAACAGATGATCAATTTATTTTAGTAATTGGTGCGATTTTAATGAGCTTTCACCCAAGTGGGCCTTATCCAGTTCTATTTGTTCAAGGAGAGCATGGTTCTGCTAAAGGTTCTTTGTGTGAGGCAGTTAAGTGGGTCGTTGACCCAAATAAAACGCCTCATACAACATTACCCAAAGATGTAAATGATTTGGTTATTCAGGCGGCATCAAATAGGGTGCTCTCCTTTGATAACGTGTCCGACTATACCTTCAATAAAAAGCTAAGTGATATGTTTGCTCAGGTAGCCACTGGTATAGGGTTGCGGAAACGGCAACTATATACCGATGATGGAGAGTGTGTAATTAATGTTAGTCGAATGATAATGATGAACGGTATAGATGACGTGGTTACGCAATCAGATTTAGTGAGTCGCGCTATCGGTCTTCGCTTAAATCCCGTTAATGTTGAAAATAGAATATCCAAAAGCGAATTTAATACTAGGTTGAAAGAAGTTCAAGTGAGCTTCTTTAGTGCAATGGTTAAGGCGATAAGCTGTATATTACGAAATCATGAAGATACAAAAATTGTGTCGGGAGCTCGTATGTTTGACATGATTCATTGGGTCACCGCTGGTGAGGAGGCATTAGGTTGGGAGGCTGGAACATTTCAGCAAGTCTATGAGGAGAATCAAAAGGAGATGACTGAAATAGGTTTGGGTGAGGATCCGCTTGCAGCAGCAATCATTAGATATATGTCTAATAAGTCTGAATGGATTGGAAATGCATCACGATTGCTATCTTGTCTTAACGCTTCTACAGAAAGAGGTCTTAGAAATACAGTCGGTTGGCCAAGGAGTCCAATATCTTTGGGTCGTAGTTTGAATCGAATAAATACTAGTCTTAGGTCTTTAGGGATTGAAATTAGTCGGCCGGATCGCTCTTCATCTGAGCGACTTATTGAGATCGCTAATATCAACCTTCGCCCTGATAATAAGGTTAATTAGTTTTGATTACTTTATTTGTCATTCTGTCATTGCTTGATGCCAGAGTGACAGATAATTCTAATAGATTTAATAATACATATTCTTATATATTTATATTTTCCAAAATAAACTCGATTATTCTTGTTAGGCTAATAGGGAAAGTAAGGAAACAATCGGCTAGTTTAATAGTACAGTTATCTATTAATTATTTTATAATGACAGGTGTGACAATAAAAATAAGAAAGTATTAACTTATTCAATTCTACTCTTTAAATATATTTGTCATTTTGTCATTTTGTCATTGCTTGATAAGAACTGCTTTAAGGGCAGTCTTATCATTTTTGTGACCTTAGGTTTAAGGTAATTATGGTGAATTTTAGTATAGAAAAGTTGTTGTCCTATTTGCCAATACCTACCTTGGTAGCAGTGCAGTAATGGTGTTGAAGTAATATATATTCATTAATTTTTAAATGATGGGATCTAAGCTATTTATTGAGGATTTATACATGACCCTAATCAAGAGCAATATTAGTAAATATATAAACCCCTCTTCAATAAAATTTTATATATGAAATACCTTTTACTCGGTACCTACACCTAGTACTTCAGTGTGGCTAAATTGAATGTTTAGATCACAATTTTGCGAGTTAAGCAGCATGTCTTAGTATAAATAGGTCAATGATAAAATTGATACTGAGGTTAGCGTCAATTAGAACTCAATTCTCATTGACGCACTCCTCAGATATGTGAGGATGTAGTTTCGGCCAACTTAATAATTAGAGGGAACTATGAAATACCTGCTTGGTATGTGTTTAATTATATTGTGCTCCATTAGCGCTGCCCATCCGGGTAGTACAGCTTCTGATGGCTGCCACTATTGTCGAACTAATTGCTCTAGCTGGGGGGTTCCTGCTGGCCAACGACATTGTCACAATAATGCAAAGCCTGAACTACCTTCAAGCGCTTTAGGCGTGGTTCAAGTATCAGAATATAATCGTAAGGATTGGAATCACTGGATTGACTCTGACAGTGATTGCCAAAATCTTAGGCAGGAGTTGCTGATAGAGCAGAGCCTAGAGCCAGTAAATTTTACTGATCGACAGGATAAGAAAGACTGTACTGTTAAAAATGGAAAGTGGGAGGGTATCTATACAGGTAATACCTATTCTATAGCTAGTGATTTAGATATAGATCACATGGTGCCTCTAAATTGGGCTCATACCCATGGCGGTTGGAAATGGGCTAAGGAAAAGAAAGAGGCCTTTGCTAATGATCGAGAAAACCTTCTTGTAGTAGATGATGGTGAAAATCAAACCAAATCAGCTCAGGGGCCGAATTCATGGCTTCCTCCGAGAAAGACATATCAATGTGATTACATAAGGCACTTTGATAAAATTGTGGAAAAGTATCAGCTTGATTACACAAATGAAGAGGTTGTGTTTATGGCCGAATGGGCTAGTTGTATTCATCCCTCGAATAGAACAGCTTTAAACCAGTAGAGTGTTAGAAGGCAATTCGTAAAAGTCTGTCTTCTTTTGGTTTTGCTAGAGCTATACAGGACGCTATTAGTCTAGATAGTGGCCTGTTGACTTCAAAAATCTGGTGGCGAATTGTCACTATGGGAATTGATTATATCATTCCTTTATGAGCTTTTAACATGGCAGACCTCCCTACCAAGTTTCCTTCCTACCCTTCCTTACATACGGTAGCTAGAGATAATAGATAATTCCATAGTGTCGGGTTATTCTTTATAGTATCGGTAAATTATAGATAGATTTAAGATGAGTAGCTTGTGTTGCCAATTGTCGGGGCCATTTAGCTAAATCACATATTATGTGGTGGTTGGCGCTCATCGACAGCATTGCCATATAAGAATTTACTACAGTATGAGGTATAAGGTTTGAACGAAGCTGATAGCTTGCAGGGAAAAATTGAATTTGAGGAGCTTGCTAATGAAGGGGAGACATCAGGTGTTGAAAAAGACAACATACCGACCTTTAACGAGCCTTTTGACCCTCAGACAATTTCCATTAGCTCTAAAACTATAGCTCTTGATGCTGTACTTCGTAGAATTAAAAATAACACTATTCGCTTGGCTCCAGACTTCCAAAGGAATTTCGTTTGGAATGATACTAGGAAGAGTCTACTAATTGAATCAATGATGCTAAAAATTCCACTGCCAATGTTCTATGTGGCAGAAGATAAAGATGGGATTTGGGAAGTGGTTGATGGCCTCCAAAGGCTTTCGACGATTAAAGAGTTTATTCTAGGTATTTCTAGTAAAAAACCTGGGAGTGATCCCTTTAAATTGCGTAACTTGGAATTCTGGGGAGATAAATTCGATGGCAAAACTTATTCTGATATTGAAGAAAGTCCTACTGAAAATAGAATAATAAATAATATTATGGAGTCAGAGTTATCATTTACGATAATTAATCCTGATACGCCTGAAAAAGTGAAACGAAATATCTTTAAGCGAATTAATACCGGTGGTCTACCTCTTACAGATCAAGAGATTAGGCATGCATTATATCAAGGAGAATCTACAAGGCTATTAGCTGAATTAGTGACTACTCGGGAATATAAGGTGTCTACGCAAGAGTCTGTTAAAGATGATCGGATGGCAGGGAGGGAGTTAGTTTTGCGATTGGTTTCATTCTTATTGCTTGACCAAAATGATTATAAGGGAGATATGGATTCGTTTATGTCAGCAAGTATGCTGTATTTAAATAGAGACGAGGGTAGTAATGAATATAGAGTAAAGGGTAGCTACAGTACTAATATATTTCTATTTGAGTCGATTAAACAATCATTGTCTAAATGTTTTGAAATATTTGGAAAGCATTGCTTTAGGAAATCAATATTTCTTGAGTCTCGATCACCAATTAACAAATCACTTTTTGAGTTGTGGGGTGTTATTTTTAACGAATTAAGTGATAAAGATTATAAAATTATTTTAAAAAATAAAAGCGAATTCTTAAATGGGTATAGTAAATTACTAATTAATGAGTCATTCCTAAATTCGATTAGTAGGCATAGTTCATCTCCTTCAAGGGGGGTGAAAATAAGATATAAAATGGCTAATGAATTAATAATGAATTATTTGGACTGAGTGATGTTGAATTATATACATGTTAAAAATTTCAAATCTATATTGGATTTGAAATTGGATCTTAAGGCTCTTACTGTTTTTACAGGTCTAAATAGCTCTGGAAAAAGTAGTGTTATACAGTCTATTAGAATGCTGATGAATCAAAATTTTAAGAGTAAGCCATATATCTACGGTGCTGGTGGCTTTATTGAGTCAATCTCCCGACTCTCTAGAGGTGGGGAAGGTATAGAACTCAAAATAAATTTCAATGAAGATGAATATTATTTAACTCTGTCCAAAGATAGTAGTGATAGTGATTTTAGTAATGTTCCTGTCATGTTTGAGTATATTTCTGCGGAAAGGCTTGGCCCTAGATCAACACTACCAATATTAGATAATAGTAAGATCACTATTGGTGAAAAAGGAGAGTATTCAGCAGATTATTTTTTGAGGTTAGAGGATAGTGAAATCCATGAAAAGCTAGCCTATAAAGGTATTGCATCAAAACTATTAAAGCATCAATTGAATGCATGGATGAGTGAGATATCTCCTGGAGTAAATCTTAAATTTGACTCTAATCCAAAGCATGACAACTCTCATATAGAGATAGATGGATTTAGGGCTGCTAATACAGGATTTGGAATAAGCTATGCACTTCCAATAGTGCTCTCAATACTAAGCTTAACTGCTAATAAAAATGATATCGCAACGGATAAAACCGTCATTGATTGGTTTGAGGATAAGGATGAAAAACCTATAATCTTAATAGTGGAAAATCCAGAAGCTCACCTGCATCCAAGAGGACAATCAAAACTTGGGGAGTTAGTAGGGTTAGCTGCAAGTTGTGGAATACAGATTATGGTGGAAACACATAGTGATCATTTTATTGATGGTTTAAGATTGGCTATTAAGGATAATGAGTTTTTAAATAAAAATGATTATATAACTTATTTTTTAAATAAGAATGACTCAGGGGAAACTGAATATGAGGCAATTACTTTTAATAGTGATGGATCGCTGAGTCAGTGGCCAGAGGGCTTTTTTGATCAGATGGGGATTAATTTAAGAAGGCTTTCAACTTAGGATTGTTAAATGGAATTAAATTTTGTATTAGATGATGGTTCAATCTTCGAGGTTATAAGTAACTATAAATCGGGTCAAATAGACCGGATTGAGCTAAACAACGTAATTTCTGATTTTAATTTCTTGTCTGATTCAATACGCTCTCATTCAGTGGGGGCGATTTATTCAAATGTAGGGATTTTATTAGATTGTGTGGATGGAGAAAATATTGCTGACTTTATCTATGATCAAAACAATGTTGATAGAGATAAAGCCTTGTCACTAAGTATTAATATTGATAGAAGTGAGAAATACATTCCAGAGGATCATTTCTCCGAAGATATTTACGACCAAGGTGGCTGGTGCTCGTGTTGCTTTGCTTTAAGTACAGGTGCAACTATAGTGGCGAAAAGAACCCTATCAACACTAGCGTTCTGGAATGATAGTTTTTTCATGGTGGATAATGAATCCAATCTAATAGCTCGGTATCGAAGTCACATTGTTCATACTAGCCCTTCTGAAGAAGTTATTTGGAGTTATTCAGATATTATGTGGAGTAACTTATACTTTGTAAAAGAGAATGTTGAATTTAAAAACTTCGATTTACACTATAGAAATGCTGTAGAGATTGTGGTGAGACATTTATCCTACCTCAATGATTTTTCCCAAGACCATAAACAGAATGACCCTGACAATTTTATTGGAGAAGCTGGTTCGCAGGGTGTAGATTTATCTCCAGAAAGTCCGAATACACATAAAAATAAAGATGCAATGAAAGAGAGGTGGGTTAGTATCGGTGGTGAGTCTGTTTTGTGTGAATGGCATACAAAGTTGCAACCACAGATAGATAGAATTCATTTTAATATAGGTTCTAGTTTATCTCATTCAGTCTCAAATATAACAAAAGGTAAGGTGGTTATTGGCATTTTCACCGATCACTTAACTGTTTAGGGGGGGGCTTTTCTTTCCTATAGCACCAAATGTTTCTGTATGGTTTAAAGGTAAGGAGGCTCTGAAAGCCTCCTTTTTATTGCCTGTTTAGATGACTGAATACAGAGAATTTATACAGAGTTGGTTAGGGTGCTATATAAGTAAAATATACATGTTTGTGCTAATACTTTAAAAGAGTACTAAAATGTACGATACTGTCCTTTAATATTATCATCTTGTAATAAAAATGAACCACTGAATTCAACTCTGTTGAAGTTGTGTTTTGCTGCTGATAATCCTCCTATCACACCTTTTTCTCCAAGAAGAGTCCATGCAACTTTTAATTTATTTTTCTTTAGCATGGTCAAAAAATCATCCTTTCTAACTAATAGATGAGGTTTAGAATCATGCAGGGCTTCAGCTGAAAAGCATACAACCTCCCCAGTTTCATTGGTAAAGGTACCTGCTTCCTTTCCTGGTTTAAGAAGCATTTTTTTACATAGAAGCGAGCTTGGCTTTAGAAATGTAAGAACCTCGGATTTGGAATAATCAAACTCTTCCTCCCACAAATATGTAATGGAATTATGGCTTACCTTAGCAATATATTCGTCAGTTTCTTTATCTTTGATATCTTCCCAGTCAACCTCACCAAAATATTCAGTCTGGAAGTAACTAGAAGCTATTGACCAATAGTACTCTCTATCAAATAGTTGGTATCTATTGCTTCCTTCTGGCATCCACCTTCCCATAAAATGCTGTTCTGGTAGCCAATTTGAAAAAGTTTCAATCTCATTTTCTTTAACTAGGTAACTATTGATGTGGCACCAGATTTCTTTTCTAGGGTAGCTCCATTCTTCATAACCCATTATTTTCGGTTCAGTCCAAGATTGTTGGCTTTCTAATACCAACCACTTGTTTCCTTCTGGGTCTTGCACCTCTATTAGTCCGGTAGGGTCTTCAAGTAATTCTTTATTAGATATCCACTCTTCAAAGGAACAGTCCCAGTTGAATGTATTATTAATATTCCACCAAAACCCGTCTTTATTACTTAATTCCCCGGTTTTGTGTAGTAATATAGTTGGATCAATATCTCTAGTATAAGGATCCCAAGGCCCTATGTATGGGTCCTTATTTTCTTCCTTACTATATTTTTCATAACGAATAAAGTTATCAGATAGTCTTGCTATAAACTCATGATAAGCGATCCATTGATATTTTTTCCCAATGCGTTCTTGGTATGAGTTGCGTCGACCTCGGCCAGTACCTATTCCTCTATCAAACTCTAAATGTAGATTAGGTGACCAGCCAAGATCAATTACTCTATTAAAAATAAATCTTTGAGCTAGCTTTAAATCAAAGTGACTGTCAGTATTTAGTAGTGTATTGGTAAGGCTAAGGTAAGGTTTAATTTCAACTCTATATAGGCTTAACTGATCTGTGTTTAGTGAAGCTTCAAATATTATTTTATTGTTCTTAACTTCGCTATCAGTTTTTCTACCTACAACATTACTCCTCTTAAATTTAGGTGTGTCGACCTGATTTTTTTCTGAATTTCTTTTTAGGGTAAATGGACTTGTGTTGTTAAATAAGTTTTTTTGCTCAGGTGTTAGGCTATTTTTAAACTTGGTGTATATGGAATCCCTGTTTATAGGCTTTTCGCCGAATTTAACTCCAGACCAGCTAGAGCTGTTACCATTGGTGCCTATGGTGTATCGAGAAAAATCTCCACTGCCCATAATAGAACTCCATAAATGGTAATGATTGTCTCTATCATATAGCTCTTTCAAATTGTCTTTTGAAGGAATGTCTTCTGGCCATGCACTTTCATAGGGAGGTGTCGTTTTCTGCATGTCGACTCCATCTAAACTAATATTCAAAATATTGGCGTATTCTATAATTTCACGAGCGTAATCACGGAGTAATGCATGTGGGTAAACTTGTTTTTTATCAAAGATTAGAGTGTATACAAGCTCTGCCAGATCCTTTAATTTATCTGTTTGTATTGTTCTTAGTGTACAGCCTAAAGCAACAGCATAAATTCTCTCTAATATATAAGGGTCATCGACGTCTTTAAATTTATTTATTAGTGTTAATAAAACCTCTATACGATTTTCCAATAAATTCACCAAAGCTTTGGTGGTACAGTCCCTTAATTTCCTATTACTAGATGCAAGAAACCAACATAAAGTCGTTGAGGATAGTTCAATTTGTCGATCAGCAATATGTGACTTATCCGTGCTGCTCCACGCCCAATCAATTAATCCTTTGAATGTAGAATTCTCGCTATATTTGTCCTTTAATTCAATAGTCCACTCAGCATCTCTATCTGGTAGGCTTTGCTTACTGAGCCAGCTATGGAGAGAGTCTGCATTATATGGGTGGTTGTCAACGGAGGATAAAGAAATAACTATTTCAAGGAAATGACTAAATGTCCCTGTGTATTGGAATACTTCATTGTTTATATATTTCTTAATCTTTTCATTATCGATCGAATCAGGGCTTCTCCATACTAAGCTATTAATGAAGGCCATAATGAATTCAAAATCATCTTTGAAGGCATGTGCTAGTTCATATAATTCTAGTCCAAATATTTCTGGTATTTGTATGGATAGGGCTTCAATTAACCCTTGATTTAAATGGAGTGATAAACGGTCTTTAAATAGATAATGAAGTTTTCCGTGTTGTGAAAATTCTTTAACTATATCTTGGACATCCTTGAGCAGGTACCTAGCAGATAAGTGATCATCAAATCTCTCAAATGAAATGTAAACAATCTCAATTATTTCGTCACTATTCCTTATGACTCCTGTAGTTAGCAAACCTTCATTTATTAAGCTGTTTAAAAAGTTACGATCGCTTATATATTTTCCTACAGCTTCATGAACTACTAGGAATGCAGTATCAAACTGAATGTAAGTTTTTCCTGACTCTACTTTCGTTTTTACTAATTCATTTATTGATTTACTTACTAAGTTTAGCTTAGGGTTGTAATTGTGTTGATTGACAGAAGAAAGACTTTTGTTTATTCCTGCTATGAAAAAATTTAATGTTGAAGTTAATCCGTCCAGCCCCTTTGGTACTTTATTTAGCCCGCTTTTTTTAATCCCTTCACAAAGAAGCTTTAAGTATAATGGGTTTCGGTATTCAGGGTTTAGCAGTGGTGATGATGGTCTGTCAATTTTAAAATTATCAAAAAACATATTGATAGCTTGTTGCTCAATATTCGTGAAGCCTATATGTCTGTAATTAATGAAATTATTTCGCTCTACCTGACTAGATGAAATGGTTACGTTTTTGTAAGTGGTTCTAATAGATAGGATAACGCCTAGCCACTTGTATTTTTTTATGCTATCAATAAAACTGTTTATATGATCTGGCCAGAATTTATTTCCAGCTCCCTCATTAATAGCATCAATAAATATTATTAGCCTCCTTCCCTTTCTTTCACCGTGAAGATTAAGTTTTATTAGGAAGTTTTCTGATGTTGTATTTATTTCTAGTCGTTTTAGGATTTGAGTCCACGGTGCCTCATTTGTAGTTAGATGCTGTCCAAGTATGAAAATGGATGGGTGGTTAATTAATTGTCTTGATTTTATTGTGTCAGCTAAAAGATGTGACTTTCCAATTCCTGCTTCGCCTTCAAGTAATAAGAATGGATTACTTGCAAGCTTTATAGTGCTAGAATTTAAATATTCAATTAGCGTCGAACATGCCTGTTCAAATTCTCTTAATAGTCTGTGGGGAGTGGCGTATTTATTTCCTAGCTTTGCTTTCTGTTCATTGGTATCAGCCTTGGTGTGTTTTTCCAATAAATTATTTTCAATATTCGTAATCTCTATTAAGCAGTTTTCCAAGTTTTTTAATAGTGACTCTACTGGGATTTTTTCTATGCTTTCTAGTTCGAAGTTGCTATAGATATCTAGTATTTTTTTGGTACTTGACTCTATTCTAGAGATGGGGGAAGTTTTAAACTCATTGTGCTTTAGTTTGTTGGATTTGATGGCGAATGAGTCAAAAATTTCGAATGTGCTTTTTTTAAAATCGGAGGTTCTTCCAATACCATTAAATATATTAGATACTTCTAGTTCTACATTTAATTCGGGAGTGTACCTGCTTCCTAGATCAGAGCATGCTTCGTCACACTTTTCTGTTAGCCAATTGTCATTTAGTGTAAATGTTAATTTCTTATCAATGGACTCCAGAAGCAGTTGAAGATCTAAAATAGAATTCCCTATTTCATAAACTTTATCTTTATAGTTTTCCTCTATGTAAAAATCTTTCAAAATATCGCAGTTATTTATTTTTGTGTATAGATTTTCATAGAAATATTTGATGTCGTTTATTTTCGGTGTGATTATTTCGTTGTTATCTTCTATTTCTGAAATTAGCTGATCCAAAGATGTTGGCTGAGTGAATAGAATATATTGGTTGAGCAGATCGAAGACGACTTTGGATTTATAAAATGGAATTTTGGTAGTAGAGGTAGGGCAGGGGAAGTTTGTCTCTTGTTCCAAAGCAGTTTCTTCAATTATTTGATATAATCTATCGACATACTTTTTCTTTGGAAAAAGAAGTCTCTGTAAGAAGTTGTAGCCATTATTGGTGATGAAATGGTCTGCTATCTTGGTGGCGATATATGTGCTAACCGTTATTGTTATTAGTCCCATAATTCTTATTCTTTATTCAATTTTTATAGTGTCTTAAACTAACTTATTAATACTTATTTATTCTTTCTATGGTGAGGCAAGCTGTATAAGTGATTAAATTAGATTTACAAAACAGTATATATTTATTTTTGCCTCTAGACCTAGTGTATTTATATGAGTGTATATAGAAGGGGGTGGCCCTCGGAAAGAACCCCCTGGTTGCTTATACTAAGTAACTTGAATACTCAGGAATTTAAATCATTATTAATAAACCTCATATCACCGCACTACTTCATATATATTCACCTAAATAACCATCAATAAACTCCGTACAGATTTTAAATCCCTTTAACACCTTAGTTAATCATGTAGGCCTAGCTGTGCTTGCCATATAGGAAATTCCAATGAATTTACCTTACAGAGTCTTTGCCATATACCCTTATATACAGAATCAATTTGAAATCATCTGTGTAGTGGCTTCTCAGCTAGAAGAAGCTGAAAGCTATATTGAAGCTTAAGTGTTAAGTCATTCATTACTGTAGAGCTTTTAGGCTTTTCAGTTTCAGCTTTGATGGGCTTAGCTCTGGAGGGTAGACCGCCAATAACGAGCACCACGAAAAGCGTGGCACTCATGATTGGCGTCCAATAATAAATCCATAGCATCTAATTCAATCACCTTTCCCCAGATAGGCCTATTTGCTGGCCTCCAAATCACTACTAAACCCTTGAATAAGGAATAACTATGAAGACTTATAGCTTTATTGAATTTTCAGTTTTGTACATAGAGAGTCTCAGGCTTGTAGATTTGCTTAACCTGCTGCCCTTGTTGCTAGTATTGCTTCTAATTATGGAGCTGACGTCATGGATATTGGAGTGGCTTTTACTCTTTGGTGTATGCCTTGCCATTTATAAGCTGGTATTAGCTATATGTCGTTTTCTAGTGCAGGGGCTTAGTGCAAATAGGGGAGGTGGTTATATGGTTGCCTAGTCCAGATAAGGTCTATAGAGTGTTAACAAGTATTATGTAATGGCTGTAATAGAGTAGGGGTATAATATGGGGTGTCGTAAGCATCCCATTTATCGTAGTCCCCTGTTTATAGGGTTTGTGGACTTATATGGGCGGCATGATGTAAACCCCCCCTAAAACCCTTATCACTTGAATAGAGGCTCTCTATTTAAGTGATTAAAAACGGGAGACAAGAAACAGCAAGCAATTAACGCTTGTTGTTTTTTGTCTCCCGTTTTGCGTTTTAGTACGCAAATCATTGTTTTAATGGCAAATTTGTCATTTTTTTACACACTTTAAGCAC
>MAAB01007533.1_pt1 | contig 15729 bp, 14 predicted proteins | sample 1115991 | NCBI WGS metagenome assembly MAAB01 (sample SAMN04961124, study PRJNA320927) | seawater metagenome | isolation source: sample BD02T18 sea water enriched with oil for 18 days | place: USA:Gulf of Mexico | collected 2013-07-27
GACTTTACCGCCACGTTAAATAAAGCCCAAGCCTATGCCGATGCCAGCTTTGTAATAATAGCCACCCCCACCGATTACGACCCAGACACCAACTACTTTAATACCGCCTCGGTAGAGGCTGTAATAAAAGACGTACAGCAATACTACCCCCAAGCCACCATAGTGATTAAATCTACTGTACCAGTGGGCTATACCCAGGGCATAAACCAAAAATTTAACTGCACCAACATCTTATTCTCCCCAGAGTTTTTACGTGAAGGTAAAGCCCTGTACGACAACCTGCACCCATCACGCATAATAGTAGGCAGCGATAAAAGCCAAAACCAGCAAGCATTAACCTTTGCTAATTTATTGGCCCAAGGGGCAATAAAACAAAAAATATGTATTTTACAAACCAACTCAACCGAGGCCGAGGCCGAGGCGGTAAAGCTATTCTCTAATGCCTACTTAGCCATGCGGGTATCGTACTTTAATGAGTTGGATAGTTACGCCGAAAGCCACGGCCTAAACAGCAAGCAAATTATTGAAGGGGTAGGGTTAGACCCCCGCATTGGTACCCACTACAACAACCCATCATTTGGTTACGGCGGTTATTGCCTGCCCAAAGACACTAAGCAGTTATTGGCCAGCTACAAAGATGTTCCCAATAACATGCTTAGCGCCATTGTGGACTCTAATACCACTCGCAAAGACTTTATTGCCATTGCCATTGCCAATGTTAAAAAGAATCCAAGAGTGGTGGGTATCTACCGCTTAATTATGAAAACTGGGTCGGGCAATTTTAGAGTCGCTGCCATTCAAGGGATTGTGAAGCGCATTAAAGCTAAAGCTAAAGGTATAGCGGTTATTTTGTTTGAACCGGAACTGGCCGCGGATGAGTTTTTTCATTCGAAGGCAATAAAAGAAAAAATTGCCAAATTATATCTCTGGCCCATCGGGGGGGGGCTTTGAGTAGCAAAGGTCAAAGAAGGTGTTAGGTGATTCCAAAAAGGGCAGTAATGGTGATGTTAACGCAGGTAAAATGGAGGTGTTGGTGTGATGATTAATTTTGACAAGCTATTGCCTTCTATACGGGGCAACTTGAATCTGATCAGAAATAGCTCGTGGCTTGTTTTTGAGCAGGTTATTAGGCTGGCTAATGGTTTGCTGCTCGGAGTGTTTATTGCGCGATCATATAGCCCTGAGGCTTTTGGTACATATAGTTTACTAGTTGCATTATTTTCATTGCTGTTGCCTGTTTCAAGATTTGGATTGGATCAGGTTTGTGTGAGGGAGTTTACAGGCCTAGCTGGTCGTGATGCGGGTAGGGTTGCTTCTTCGTCTTTCTTTATAAGTCTTTTGAGTGCGTCGTGTTTGATATTGATTGTGCTGTTAGGGTTGCACTTGTCTAAGTTCGATATCGAAGGATTTGGATTGGTATTAATTCTATTATTATTGAGCCTGTATAGTAGTTGTTTTAACTTTGTCGATTTCTGGTTTCAATCAAAAACAAACTCAGCTCCAGTTGCGAGAGTTAAAATATTATGCTCTGTGCTTTCTCTACTGATCAAGTTAGCTATGGTGCATTACGCTGTTGACTTAAAATATATAATATCAATGGTTGCGGTTGAGGCTCTACTGGTTTCTATTTGTTATATATTCTTATATGGTTTTAAATACCGGTACTTCGGCTTTAAGTTATCGTTAGATATTTCCTATATCCCAAAAATGTCACGATCGGGTTTCTATATATTGATTTCATCGATGTTTGTTATTGTTAATACACGAATTGATCAGTTTTTTATATCGTACTATTTAGGAAATCATGAACTGGGTTTGTATGCGGCAGTGGTTAAGATTAATGAGGCAGTGGCGGTGATTCCGTTTATTTTGTCTGTATCTTTATTGCCTATGTTAACGAAGTTATACTCTTCTGATGGTAGCCGCTTTAACTCTGTTATTAGGCTGATGTACCAGTTTTTTTCATTCTACTCTTTGGTTTTATTTGCAATAGTATATCTTCTTGGTGAAAATTTAATCACATTTATATATGACGAGAAATATAGCGCTAGCGCTTCAGCATTTCTTATATTATCTGGAACATGTTTCTTTAACTGCATAAGTATTGTAAATGCGCGATACCTTATGATTAAGGGGCAGGAACATTTGATTACCGTCAGGGTCTTTGGTTGCAGTGTTCTAAATGTTGTGTTTAATTATTTTCTAATACCAGTATATGGGATAGAAGGTGCGGCGGTATCTACTCTGATATCTTCAGTCATGATGGCACTCTGTTTTGACTCAGTTTACTCTGATTTGTTTCGTATTAGGTATTATTCGTTTTTAAAGAGATCATTATGATAAATTTTATTAGAAAAGTTAGGAATTTAATATTTTCAGTATATTATTTTTCTTATGACCTTTGTCGGTGGTTGCTTTATTCTGGAGCGGTATTCTGCAATGAAAATAAAAGAGTGAATGCAGATGTTATACGAATTTATCATGCTTTAGAAAAGGCCATATCGTTTAGTGATCGTAATTATAATTCAGGTTGGGGGACGGCTGAGTTGTTATTGTCTAAGGTCATTCGATATGAATCTTTGTTAGATGTTGGGGTGCGTGAAGCGGCTATGGGGGCGTTGAGTAATTATGTAAATGAATTTCTCCAGAATGAAACGGGGGCGAAAAGAAAACTTTTGGCTGAAAAAATCAAAAGTTATTGCTCTTCTGTAAGTGATGTCGAGTCGGTTATTAATGTGCAGTCAAATAGTGTACGGGTTGGTACTTTAGACGAGTTAATGTTGTCGAGGTATTCTGTTCGAAATTTTTCCGATAGGATCGTAGGTCAAGGTGTATTAAAGTCCGCTATAAAGGTCGCTGTTAAAACACCTTCGTCATGTAATAGGCAGCCTTGGAAAGTCATAAATATAAATAAAAAGTCGACGATAGAGCAGGTGTTGAATTTACAGAATGGCAATAGAGGGTTTGGCCATTTGGTGTCAAATCTATTCGTGATAGTTGTTGATGAGCGTGTGTTCGCAGATCCTGTTGAGCGTCGGCAGGGGCTTATTGATGGTGGGATGTTTAGTAGTAGTTTAAGTCTAGCTTTGCATGCTAGGGGGGTGGTTAGTTGTTGCTTGAATTGGAGTCGGCCGCCGAAAAAAGATATTGAACTTAGGCGTCTTTTAAATATTGAGAAAAGTCACAGTATTATTATGCTTATGGCTTATGGCTACCCAGTGGAAGAGTATACGGTTTGTGCGTCAAGAAGAATGAACGAAATTCACTTTATTGAGGAGTGGTAGGATGAAGATAGCCTTGTTTACAATACATCGGGCTGCGAACTATGGTGCTGTTTTGCAGGCGGTTGCGAGTCAATTGTTTTTGTCGCGATTCGGTCAAGTGGACGTTATTGATTATAGAAATAAATATAATGAAAACTCAATGAGAGTTATTAGGGAGTGTAAATCCTATGATGGTTTTAAAAGTGCAGTTAAAGATGTTTTTAGGGCGGTTCCAAGAAGACGCTTGATTCAGCGGTTCGAGCAGTTTATTGCCGACAAATTTAATTTGGCACCTGTTGACTCCGTAAAAGAATACAATGTTTATGTAGCTGGGAGTGACCAGATTTGGAATCCAAACATTGTTTCTGATGGTGTTGTTTTTGACGATGTTTACTTTTTAAGGGGATGTAATGGCATAAAGGTGTCAATGGCGAGTAGTTTTGGTGGTTATAATTTAAGCCACAGAAATGAGGGGCGCGTGAAGGAATTGTTAAATGATTACACGGCTATTAGTGTAAGAGAGAGTGGCGCAGCAGTACGCCTTGCAGAGACTTTAGGGCGTGAAGTTGTTAATGTCCTTGATCCTACTTTATTATTGAGTAAAAAAGAGTGGTCTGCGGAGTTTGAAATTGAAGTTAAACCTGAGCAGCCATATATATTGGTATACGCATTAAAAAAGTGTAGTGAGTTTTATAAAATTGTCGAAATGTACCGAAGATCAATGGGTATTAAGGTAATCGTTATCGATCAGGATCCATCTTTTTCTATGTTTTCATCAAACTATATTATGGATGCTGGGCCTATAGAGTTTCTTGAGCTGTTTTACAATGCACGCTTTGTTATAACAAACTCATTTCATGGTGTTGCATTTTCCGTAAATTTTGAAGTGCCATTTATTGCAGTTAAACCAGTGCATTCATCCAATAGGGTAACTGACTTTCTGGAGACTGTCGATTTACTGGGTAGGTATGTAACTGACTCTAGCCCGGTGGCAGCGTTGCTTGGGCAGGAGGTGAATTTTGATTCTTCTAGAAATATACTATCTACAAAGCGTAGGGATGCTGCAGTTTTTCTAGGGAAAAGTATGTGTTAATATGTTGTAACTATTAGTACTGGTAAAACTTTGGTGATGTCTTGCAGTTTCCTTATTTGTAATATTTTTTGAGGTGAGGGAAGGCGCGAATACAATTTGTCCTATACTGCCTAGCCATTTGATGAGGAAATGGCAACTTTTTCACTTTATTTCGCTATTTTTAATACTGGTTTTTTGTTATTGGGCATGGGTTGGATGGGCGAAATAATCCGTTAAGCGGACTGAATGTGTCTCTTGCTGGTGAGTTTTTCATTGAAGCGGCTTATGCCCTTAGGCCCCTTTGTTATTTATTTTGTATTTAGTTTTTGGCTTATATGTTTCAGGCTTTAATTCTGACTCTATTACTGAGTTGTGGTGGCATTATAGTTTTTATTTGAATTGCGTGCAGGTGCACTTATATGACTTCGCGCTTTCTTATTATTTGTTTGATATCAGGTAAACTAATTGGTTTCGTGACTATATTGTAATTTTTCTGTATTTTGTTGTTGCAGTTCTTTTTATGCAGGTAAGGACGATACTGTTTTTATGTTTGCTTATTACAAGTGGCACGGGGACTCTATCAGGGTGTCACATTTAATTGTATTGTGTTTACTTTTTGTTGTTCCAAATGTGATGGTGTTAAGTAGGTATTATGGCCATGGTTGACTTGTTCTGTAATTTTGACTGGTTTGTTTTCTTTTGAATGTATTGTTTTATTTGATAATACATTAGCAGGAACGCTGTTATATACTGCTGAATTTTCTTTTGAGGGGGGGTTATGAATGTGCTTCCTTTGCCTTTAAGGTCTTTGCTGGGTACTCAATGGCTAGCCAGTAATGATTTATATCGAAATTTTGGCGAGTACTTTGATGTTTTCGGTGGTGGTTCCTCTCTTTTTGCTTCGGCTTATATAGAGCTTGGCTGGCTTTTATTGTTTTTGCTGTTGGGCTATATGGCAGGCAGGGTGAAGTCTGTGTGTTTTTCGAGAGTGGTTGTTTCTTTGAAATTTTGTTTTTATCCGCTTTTCTGTGCATTTTCAATTTTGGAAATGAGGAATGCCCTTGGTGTTTTTACAAATAGTAGTGCTGTCGTTCATTCTTATTCCCCTCGGTAAAAAAGTTTTATATAAGTGAGTGTTTTTTGAAAATAGCAAGAGTCGTTACATCTTTGAATCCTGCGAACGGTGGCGTTACCGAAGCTGTTTGTCAGTATGTGTTGAATTCACGGCCTTCGAAAATAAATATTTGCCTAGTGTGTTTTGATGAGCCTTGTGATCCTTGGATTATTGAACTGAAGTCGAAGGGCGTTGAGGTATATGCGCTTGGTAATGGATGGTCTAGATATCAGTTTCATTTTGGATATGTGAAATGGATAAAAAAAAATTATAGTAAATATGATTTATTTATTTTTGATGGGATTTGGCAGTTTCATATAGTGCCTGCTTTAATTTTCAAGTTTATTGGGCTTAAGTATATAATCCAGCCGCACGGTATGTTGTCACATGTTTCTAGGGGGTGGAGTGTATCCTATATAACGAAGTTGGTAGCATGGTTTTTTGTCGAGCGCGTTGTTACTAAAAATGCAAGTAAAATTGTTTTCACGACTACTGAGGAAGAGCGAGTCGCATCTCTTTCATATCCATTTAATGTTTTTAATTCAGCGATAATACCGCTTGGAATTGAAGGTTATGCTGCCTGTTCACCAGTATCATCTGAATTTGTAAGTAAATTTCTTCCAGTTTTGGGTGACTGTAAATATATTCTATTTCTTAGTCGTATTGATAAAATTAAAGGGGTGGATTTACTTGTCGATGCGATACTGGAAAATAATGTCTTTCATGATGGGTATCGTTATTTGATTGTTGGTCCGGATAATAGTGGGCTAAGTGATAGACTGAAGAAAAAGATAGATAGAGCGGGGAAGAGTGAGTATTTTTTTTGGTATGGTATGGTTTCAGGTAGTCTAAAGTGGGATGTTATTTCTAATGCTAATGCATTTATATTGCCGTCACATCATGAGAATTTTGGGATTGTCGTGACGGAGGCGATGTCTGCAGCTGTCCCTGTTTTGATATCCGATAATGTTAATATTAATGAGGTTGTATTACGTTACAGAGGTGGTGTTGTTTTTTCAAATACCCCAAAATCTATCGCAGATACTTTGTTTAGGTGGTTTGATATGAAGACTGAGATGCAAGTGAGTATGGGGGAGTCCGCACTAAAGTGTTTTCAGTTGGAGTTTAATAAGGTACGAATGATAACGTCTTTTGATGCAATGTTTTTTGATGTTCTATCTGGAGTAGGTTGCCAAAGTGAGTAAAGCAAAGACGAAATTGACATTACCAACATTTAGTCCAGTTAATAAAATTGAACGCCTAATTTCGCAGTTAGTTTACGTTACTCTATTTCGTTTTTGGACTTTACCTTTTTTAGATGTAGAGTGATGATATTTAAGTTTTTTGTGCAGATACTGGTTTGACTTCAAGGGTATGTCTTACTGCAAAAATTTGGTTGCTACGTAATTTTAAACTTGATTCTAGTGTTGTGTTAGGGCCTTTTGTGAATGTATATAATCAGGGAGGATATTAAAATTTCAAGTAAGGCAATTAATAGCCGGTGTTCCTATATTTGTGCAAGTACGCATGATTATACTGGACCAGTTCATTCTTTAATTTTGCCCTCTACCTTAATATGACGGAGTGATTGAATTTGTGCAGGCGAATTTATTGGACCTGGTGTAACAGCGGGAGCGGTGTAGTAGCATACTAAATTTGGCCACCGAGTTAGAGGTGATACCATAATAAGGTAGCAAAATTTCAAACCAGAATCCAGGCAAGAAGCGGCTGAACTGATGCTGGATGAAAACTATCCAGTGAATGAAGCGGCCGCAGTCATGAGCCTGGGAAAATCAATAGTTGATAGATGGGGCGGTAATTGAAAAAAGAGCGAGAAGGGCTTGATACCAAAGCCAGCCCTATGTGCGTGCAGCGCTGTAGTATCGAAAGATTCAAGCCTCTGGGGTGTTTGTACCGGAAACCCAGCTAAAAAAGTTAGTGAACGGAAAGATTCTGACTAGGTGGAAAATATAATATCATTAGTTGTTCTTATTAACAGTGAAGAACTACATATTCAAATATGCATTGAATCTGCAGTTAAATTACATGCACGAGGAGTGGCAGTAGATTCGCTCCCAAGTGGTCTAACATGTTAAAGCCAATGGGGCTGAATTATATCAAAACCAGTTTGTTAGTCAGGCGCAGCAGTTTCAATGGGCAATGGATAATTACAATGGCAATGCAGAATGGGTTTTACGTTTAGATGCAGCCGAAGCCCGTGATGATGACTATGTTGAAAGTATAAATAATTTTATCGCAGAGGGTGGATTGTAGTTCATCATTCCTTTTTCCTTTTTCCTTTTTTCGCCAGTCTCATTTTTTTCATATCGTAGATTTATTAATTGCTGACTTGTGATGGCGTTAAGTGGATGAGCGCGCAGCAGTCTTAGGGGTTGGCTTGAAGTACAGTGATGAGTGTGTAGTTTATCATTCATCGCGAGGTGATATTAATGAGACTAGAACTAAACTAATTCGTGCTTTTAGAGGCAGAATGAAGTCCCGTGGATTTGGCTCGATAGGTTATATTAAGCTGTTGTGCCGCTGGTAGATGAGATTAAAGAGCTTAATGGCAATATAAGGTTGACATTGAAGGGGTGTGGTAATGCGTTATTACACAAAGCTATATAACGTTTATAGATTGATAAGAGGGTGAGTGTGTTGAGATATATGGTATTTAAGGTGCTTGCCATAGAAAGGGGCAATGCTTGTTCGAATAATTTGGTATTGGTTTCGCGGATATGGAAGTGAATTCGAATGGATAAACTATTAGTGTTTCATATACATTTGTAAGCTGAGGTGTTATGAAATTCAAGGCAGGATTCCATTTTATTTTATTTTGTTTGTTTGTTTTGTGGTAGGACTTCATATGGGGGGGGGGATGATTGATAAGAATAAGATTTTATTGGGTATTATTTTTACTGTTTTTGTTGGTTTGAGTATTTCGGGCGTGGGGGCTCCTGGTAGTTATAATCTATTGCCCGCAACGGCTATCTTTGAAGTATTATTGGTTGTTATCTTTATATTCAACTATAGCCTTGTTAGTGCGACTCATTTTTGGCCGGTTTTATTGCTTTCTGGGTCATATTTAATGGTTTCGTTTGTTTTGTCCGTAGTAGTGGAGGGGGCTCATATGTTTGATTTTTTTCAGGCATATAAGGCTTTTTACTATATTTGTATATTGTCATTTTTGGTGGGTGTAAATCGTTTTAGTGGGGATATGCTTTTTGTTTTATTTAAAATAGTCTTGTTTGCTATGTTATTTAAGTATGGATACTCGAAGGCGTTTGGTTTTTCAAGCCGCCCAGGTTTATATATGGAAAATAACTTTGAACTTGTTTTTGCTTTGCTATTGTATTTCACATGTGATTATGCAGGTAAGATTAAAGGGGATTTTTATTTTGTAATGCTGGTTGTATTAGTTGTTATATCAGGCTCTAGATCGGTATTGTTGTCCCTCATGATTCTTTATGTATATAAATACTTCAAAACTTTCGGCATTAAGACGTTGATAGCAGGCATCTTGTTACCTGTGTTGCTAGCAGTGGGTGTGTTTGTGTTTATAGAGAGACTTGATGGTGGTGGGATTGAAGATATAGATCGTTTCAAGTTTTTAACTGTATTTTTATATGATGTTAGTGACTGGAATATACTAAGGTATTTATATGGTAATGTTTCTCTTCAGCCTTTGAGTCTGCCGGCCTGCATGGATCTGAGTTATTATCAAAATCTATTTAGTTATAGTAGGGATAATTCTTGCTACTCTGTGATTCTCCATTCTTATATATTACGCGTGATATATGATCATGGCCTGTTGGGTTTTGTTTTTATATCCCTGTTCTTTTATAATAGTTTACGGAGTAGTGGATATGATAAGCGGAGTGTTTTCTGTATTTTAATGTTGTTATTGTCTTGTTCGTTATCTGTCTCTTCAGTGAATAGTGTTTATGTTGTTCTTGGCATGGTTTTTTTACTGGGTGTTGAAAGACGAAAAATTAACGATTGAATTGTTTGGTTGATTTTTATTATTAGTAAAGGGAGGAATGAGGGTCGCGAATTCAACTCGCAAGTGCAGCATACTGGGCTGAATGGGAAGTAAGAGGAGGTAACCTCTTTTCTTTTCGTTCCGGCAAGAATGATAGACACTATGAGAAGTTACTCCCAACTTACTGAAGAGCAAAGATAGCAGGTTTATGAAGACCATACACAAGGTCTTTCACAAACGGAAATAGCTGAAAGGCTGGATGTGCATACGCCACCGTTTCAAGAGCGCTAAAACGAAATACAGGATTGCGCGGCTATCGACCGAAGCGGGCGTATCAGCTCTGCGAAAGTAGAAAAGGACAGTGTGCAAAACAGCGACTAGTAAGGCAACATTGGGATCGTGTTGTAGAGTTGATTCGTGGGGATTGGAGGCCCGAGCAAGTCAGTGAATGGCTGTTACTGAACGAAGTAATTCAAGTTAGCCATGAATGGGGGGCCACCTGTACGTTTACCAGAACAAGCGAGCGGGTGGAAATTTACATAAGCACCTGCGTTGCCAGAAGAAAAGACGAAAGCGCTTTGGCAGCTATAGCCGCAGAGGACAGCCTAAAAACAGGATTTCAATTGATGAGCGCCCTGCCGTGGTAGATTTTAAAAACCGAATCGGAAATTGGGGGGCGGATACTGTAGCCGGTAAACAAGCAGGGCCAAGGCTAGTCACATTGGTTGACCGAAAAGCCGTTTACGCTGGTGGGATTAGCGAAAGACAAGAGTGCTGAATCGGACACGCGAACTATACTTGAGCTGCTTGAAGGCTATCATAGCTAAGTAAAAACAATCACTTATGATAACGGAAAAGAATTCGTAGGACATGAGAAAATCGCCAAGTGTAGTGATTCATTAGCCTACTTTGCTCACCCGTATAGCTCATGGGAGCGAGGCCTGAATGAAAATGCAAATGGCTTTTGTAAGGCGTACTTTCCAAAAGGGCAGGCTTCGCAAACTTGACTGATGTTAATGTAGCAATGGAAAAACTAAGCAACCGCCCAAGAAAATGTTTGGGATTTAAAATACTAAACCAAGTATTCTTGGGGATTAATCCACCTGTTGCACTAGCGAGTTGAATTCGCGGTTTTGTGGGGCGATTAATTCCCCATAAAAAGTTAAACGCAATAATAGATATGCTTTATGGCCTTAAACGTAAAAATATATTCGTGAATTAGTTAGTTGTCGGTGATCAACGAAAGAAGCTTGAGGAGCAGGTTGGCTCCTTGGGTATTGCAGGACAAGTAAAATTTTATGGTAAAGCATATGGCGAGGGCGAGCTTGCGTTACGGCTAATGGGGAATGGTTCATGCGTATCTCATGGTGTTCCTGTCATAACGCATGGTAATGAGTCTTTCTGATGCCAAAATATGAGGCTGTTGTTGATGGTGTAATAGGGTATTTATTCCCAGATGGTGATTATTACGAATAAGAGGATGATTGATAATCCGATTGAGCATGTTAGGGATAACTGCATAAGAGTAATTGAGTCAAAGTACAATCCCAATCGCAAAAAAGCTTATTTTGGAGGCGTTTGATGAACTTTGTCGTACTTTGGTTATATGCCCATTATGTTTGCAATTTTTTACAGAATATAAGAGCACGTCGCTAACCTATTCATTTACATTAGTGATGTTAATCCCTCATCTCGAATTATTAGAGGTGTGACTGTTGGTAAGTATGCCTGCATTGGTGAGAGGCCGAAATAACAAGCCAAGTTGAGTTTGGTGATTGTTCAATGTTAGCTACAGCTGTCTCGATTGTTGGAGAAAATCATGCTTTTGATTTACTCGGAATCCCGATGTTATTTTCAGTCCGAACAATTTAGAAAAAATAATTGTTGATAAAGGTGTTTGGAATGGTCATCGATCAGTAATTATGTCGGGAGTTAGTATTGGTGATGGAGCTATTTTTGCCACAGGTAGCGTTGTTTCTAAAGATACAGCGCCTTATTCTATTTGTGCGGGCGTACCCACCAAGCTTATACGTAAACGTATCGCGGGATTGAATGGTGGAAAAAGGCAGAATAATATGTTGGCAGGAAAAGTCATACAGGGCCTTCCGCTAAAACGCCGATAAATAGTGAGTTAATATTTGAATGGAATTGATGATGTTAAAGACAAAATGCTGTTATAAAGTTAGTTTTTTTAAAGGGCTGGGCGCTTCTAAATTACTATGTGCTGCTGCAAGGCAGTTTTGAGTATGCAAGAAGTTAAAATTAAAACGACGCTAAAAAGCCCTACATTTTCTATTTATCATAAACTTATTCGTGTTCATTGGGCATTGGTATACGTCTTATTGTTTAGGTTCTCACCGAAGCCGTGTTTCGCGTACAGAGCTTGGTTGTTGAGATGTTTTGGCGCATCAATTGCGAAGAATACACATATTTATCCAAGCGTTAGGGTATGGTTCCCTAAAAATTTACAAATGGATTCAGGGGCCACTCTCGGCCCAGATGTAAATATTTATAATCAAGGTGATATCGTGATTGGCTGTAATGCAATTGTAAGCCAGGGTGCCCACTTGTGTGCGAGTTCACATGATTATAATAATCCACTACACCCGCTGGTACTGGCGCCTATTCATATTGAGGCTAATGTTTGGATTTGTGCTGATGCCTTTATTGGACCTGGTATTACAGTGGCCGAAGGTTGTGTTGTAGGCGCAAGGGCTGTGGTCACTAAAGATACAGCGACTTGGGGTGTTTATGGTGGCAATCCTGCTAAAAAAGTGAATGAACGTTTAAGGTTTTAATTTCATGAAAAACAACATTTCAATTGTTATTTTAACATTTAATGAAGAGAAGCATATAAAGCGCTGTATTGAAACGCTTCTCCCTATCGCTAAAAATATATTTATTGTGGATAGTTTTTCAACAGATAGCACGGTTGAAATTTGTGAGTCTTTAGGGGCAAAAGTTTATCAGCGTAAGTGGAAAAACTATGCTGATCAGTTTCAATGGGGGCTTGATAATTGCCCGATAGAGACTGAATGGGTTATGCGGATGGACGCTGATGAATATATTGAGCAAGATTTAATTAAAGAGCTACCTTCTGCATTGTCCTGTGTGGGTAATGATGTGACTGGTATTTTTATTCGCCGTAAATACTTTTTTTTAGGTCGCTGGGTAAAATATGGTGCAGTTTACCCTTTAAACTTATTGAGACTTTGGCGTACAGGAAAAGGACGCATTGAAAACCGATGGATGGATGAGCATATTGTTCTAGATGGTGCTGGGAATACAGCTTCAATGAATGGGCATATTGTTGATGATAATTTGAATAGTACTAAATGGTGGACGGAAAAGCATAATGCTTATGCCGACCGAGAAATGATTGATATTTTAGATAGAAAATACAATCTTTTTCCTATCGATGATTTATTAACCGTTCAAAATGATAGCTCCCAAGCTAAAATTAAACGCTTGGTAAAAGAAAGGTTGTACAATCGGCTCCCTATTTTTGTTCGCCCTTTACTCTATTTTTTATATCGTTATTTTTTACGTTTAGGGTTTTTAGATGGTAAAAGTGGTTTTGCCTTCCATTTTTTCCAAGGTTATTGGTACCGTTCCTTGGTGGACTTAAGGGTTTACGAAGCCGAGCATTTAATTGCTAGCGCTGCTGACAATAAAGAAAGAATAACATTGCTTAAAAAATTCACAGGCTTAGAACTGTAAAATGAAATTCCTCCTTTATTCCATTAACCACACCCCAGAACTTACTGGTATTGGTAAATACAATGGCGAGTTAGCCCCAGCATTGGCGCAGTACGGAATTGAAACCCATGTACTTACCGCCCCCCCTTATTACCCTGAGTGGCAAGTACATGACGGTTTTAAAAATCAATGGAGCCGCAGCCAGAAAAATGATGTAGCTGTTTATCGTTGTCCCTTATATGTGCCTAAAAAAGTCACCACCATTAAACGCCTTATCCACCTTTCCAGTTTTGCGTTTAGTTCGGCCCTGCGTTTAGTGACTTTATTGCGCTTAAAGCCCGATGTGGTGTTTTTAGTACAGCCGACATTATTTTGCGCCCCTGCAACCTTGTTATATTGCAAATTAACAGGTGCTAAGTCTGTTATGCATATTCAAGACTTTGAAATAGATGCCATGTTTGGTTTGGGCTTGGCGGGTTCCCTTAAAGATGAAGGCATAACCACCGAGGCACCGAGAAAAGAAGGAGGAAAGAGTAAAACCTCTCTGCTAAAGCGGATTATTCGTACAGCCGAGACTTGGTTGCTTAGAAGGTTTGATGTTGTGTCGTCTATTTCTTATAGCATGCTCGACAATGCAAAATCTAAAGGGGTAGATGAATCTAAGCTGTTGTTTTTTCCCAACTGGGCCGACACTAATCTTGTAACCCCACAGGTATCGGGTGATGCTTTAAGAAAACAATGGGGTTTTACCAGTGCCGATAAAGTAGTGCTGTATTCTGGCAATATTGGACAAAAGCAAGGGTTAGAAATTGTATTGGATGCGGCCCAGGCATTTAAATGTCGGCCAGAAGTTAAGTTTGTTATTATTGGCAGTGGCGCGTATAGCCATACCTTGGAACAAATGGCGGCTGATCGTAAACTTAGTAATATTCAATTTAAGCCTCTTCAGCCTTGGGATATGGTGCCACAAATATTATCCATGGCCGATGTACACCTGGTGGTGCAAAAGCGTGGGGCGGCCGATGCGGTATTGCCTTCTAAGCTTACCAATATACTTTCGGCGGGTGGGCATGCGCTTATTACGGCAGATGCCGATACCGAATTGGGCAAAATAGCGGTTAAGTACCCAGGTATTTACCAGTGTGTTGATCCTGAAAATAGCGATGCTTTTATAGCGGGTTTAATTGAGTGTTTGGGTAAAGACACTCGGCAGATAAATACAGTCGCCCGTGAATATGCTGTGGCGAATATTAATATGAATACGGTTATTGACCGTTTTGTTGATGACATGCGGGTATTGCTTAAAAGATAAAAGCACTACCACCGAGGCACTGAGAAAAGCTAGAGTAAAGCAGCAGGATGGGTTGGACAAGCCGCATGCGCGCATGAATTTTTGTGTTACCTGTGTTTTTGAAATACCTGGTGGTGTTGCGTTAACAAAAGAAATTTCTTTGTCGGAAGGCGCTGCGCTTTTCCGACCTACGTTTGAATATAATATATAGTTTTATTAGGGAGTTGTTATGTCTGAAGTTGGAACAAAAAAAGTTGCGTTAATTACTGGGGTTACTGGGCAAGATGGCTCGTACCTGGCTGAGTTGTTGCTAGAGAAAGGCTATGAGGTGCATGGTATTAAGCGCCGTGCTTCTTCTTTAAATACTCAGCGTATTGATCATATTTATCAAGATAGCCATGAAGAAAATGTAAATTTTCACCTGCATTACGGTGATTTATCAGACTCATCCAACCTAATACGTATTATTAAAGACACCCAACCAGATGAGGTTTACAACCTGGGTGCACAGTCTCATGTGGCAGTATCGTTTGAAGCCCCTGAATATACCGCCGATGTTGATGCATTGGGTGCATTAAGAATCCTAGAAGCCATTCGCTTTTTAGGGCTAGAGAAAAAAACTCGTTTTTATCAGGCCTCTACTTCTGAATTGTATGGTGAAGTACAAGAGATTCCGCAAACCGAAACTACACCGTTTCATCCACGCTCACCTTACGCAGTAGCCAAAATGTACGCCTATTGGATTACGGTTAACTACCGTGAGTCTTATGGTATGTATGCCTGTAACGGTATTTTGTTTAACCATGAATCCCCACGCCGTGGTGAGACTTTTGTTACCCGTAAAATTACCCGTGCGCTGGCGAATATTTCCCAGGGTTTAGAGAAGTGTTTGTTCCTGGGTAATATGGATGCACTGCGTGATTGGGGCCATGCCAAAGACTACGTACGCATGCAGTGGATGATGCTACAGCAAGACGTGGCCGATGATTTTGTAATAGCCACCGGAAAGCAAATATCAGTACGTGAGTTTGTAACCTTGTCGGCTAAAGAGTTGGGCATTACGTTACGTTTTGAAGGCGAAGGCCTTGAAGAGGTAGGTATTGTTGAGGCCATTACCGGTGACAATGCGCACGCGCTTAATGTAGGCGATACAGTGGTTAAAGTAGATCCTAAATACTTCCGCCCAGCCGAAGTAGAAACGTTACTGGGTAACCCAGCTAAAGCCAAAGCCAAGTTGGGCTGGACGCCTGAAATTACCGTTGAAGAAATGTGTGCCGAAATGGTTCAAAACGATCTAGCCAGTGCCAA
>MAAB01007534.1_pt1 | contig 15687 bp, 17 predicted proteins | sample 1115991 | NCBI WGS metagenome assembly MAAB01 (sample SAMN04961124, study PRJNA320927) | seawater metagenome | isolation source: sample BD02T18 sea water enriched with oil for 18 days | place: USA:Gulf of Mexico | collected 2013-07-27
AAACCGAAATAGGTTCGATTGTTCGGTTCGGTTCGGTAATTGCCTTCTACAAACTTAAAAACATCTTTGCGAATAAAAGCTAGGTGCTTATCAGCTAGGCCAAATTTTATTTTGGGATGTTTTTTACTAACGGTCTTCTTATATGTGTAATCCATATAACGACTGACATGAACCCCATATTGTTGCCTTAAATCCTCTGAAATGTCTTTCTGCCAGGAGATGCCTACTAAAATTACATCTTCCATAATCATATATGAGGCAGATGATAATAATTCGATATGCTCGACGGCATCTGTAAAGTAAACAACCGGGTAGTTTTTGTCCTTATTTTTCGCGTAATTATCAGGTAGTTTGATGAGTAGCTCGTATTGTTTATTCGATATAGTATCTTTAATCGGAATAACTTGTGTTCCAGGCATAGAGTATAATTTGTGCTCACTTGCTCCAACATTGATGAAAGGTAACAAAAACAAAAAAACTAAAATCTTTTTCATATCGAATCACTCACTTGTAAATTGCAAAATTGCATGACAGGTCCTTGTTATAAATCAACAAGGGTTTGAATGTATAGGATTAGAATGCAAAATACCTGACGTCCTTATGACTTTTAGCTGATTTTATCCTGACGGCGATAAACAGCTTATTAAGTACATATAACGCCCCAATAAGGGGCTATTAATAGTTTGCTAAAATGTGAAGCGGAACAGAGAAAACTGTTAGCAGTCCCATCTTAATTGGCTTGTTATATGACCACCCTAAACTGTTTATCCAGATTAGTCTTCAATTCTTATATCACTAAAATCAACCAATGACTCTTCAGCTCCATTCATATATAAGCGCTTCTTCTTTTTCGGATAATCACAAACATCTTGTTCTAAATTTACCCGAGCACAAATAAAACTCAATGGCTCATCGCTGTTGTTAAATATAGTATGGGCTACTCCATTCTTTGGAAAACCAAGGAAATCACCAACAGAAATAGAATGTGATTTTTCATCAATAATTACTTCTCCATGACCTGATAAAACATAAAAACACTGCTCTTCATATAAGTGGCGATGATATTCAGAATATTCATGTCCAGGCTCTACCGTCATAATTTGAAAGCCTAAATCAGTTAGGCCTGTGAACGCCCCAAGGGACTTTGTTTTGCGAATCGCGTTAGAATTTAGAAGGTGAGTTTGTGATTTGCCTTCCATATTTTCGATATCTGATGACTTTATTATTTCTTTTGGAGTGTTCATCTATGTTTCCGGCTAAATATATGATGTTGATTGGGCATATAACGCCTCACTAAGAGGCAAATAATAGTTGGTTAAAGTAAGCGACGCAGGAGCAAAAACCAACTGTTTTTTGTCCTGATTAATTGGCTTGTTATATGTTTAACTCACGTTGTGCTTTTTTACTTAATGTTGAACAAGCCTTACGATAAGACCAACCAATTAACTCTGTTAAATACTCTGGATCAAATTCGCTAACGTTGACAATTGTGACCCAATGAAAACGATGCATGTAGCGAGCAGGTTTTACACCTGGTTGATCCGTTAGCTCCAAAAACCTTTCTGGGGATACACGGACACTAAAACGCCAACGTTCCGGTTCGCTTGTTTTAAAGTAAGCGAAGTTTCGAGCCCGCACTTTATATGTAAGTACGTTCGAAGGCTCTCCTCTTTCTGCTACTGTAGCATCAGTAAGGCTCAAGCATAGACTCTTTACATCAGATACTTCCACGGCTTCTCCGAAACATATAACGCCTTGCTAAGCGGAAAATAATGGTTGGCTATAATCGCGAAGCGATGGCCAACTGTTATTTGTCCTGATTAATTTGCTTGTTATGTTTTACCAGTTGGATATTGTATTTGGTTTATCTGCTTTATCCCAGATAGGATGACCTAAGCAGGTCTTATATTTAGATTCTTTAAAAGCTATTCTCAATTCCTTTTGTGACGAATAACTTTCCAATACTTGGGTAGACCATAACTCACAAACCTTAACTGGCACTTTCTCCTGCGTTATAAGATTACAGATTGTCCTTCCTGACGTATCACCATAAATCTCTTTAGAATATATTGATAAAGCGCCACTCGCAGAAATATTTATTTTATCTATTTTACCAACGCAATGTAATCGCCCTGCCATTGCTGAAGAAGATAACAATATGAATATGGTAATACCGAAAATAAATTTGTGCATGAGAATCCTTAAAACATAACGCCCAAATAATGGGTAAATATCAGCTGGTTAAAATAAGCGACGCAGGAGCAAAACCAACTATTTTTAGTCCTGTTAATTTGCTTGTTAGGCTACGATACTTGCATGCCCAGCCAAAACCTGCCACTTACTACCAAGTTTTTCCCACACTCTTGTGAAACGAAAATTACCATTCGTAGCTTCACCTTTGTAACTGCCTTCGATATTTGCATGAGCTGATACAATAACAACGTTACCCGAAGGTTTTATTATTTGGTCGGATAACGATAAGCCGTTAATTCTAAAATCACCTTTAGTATGAGCAGCTAAGTCGTCACTTTTTGATAGAATCTGCCCCAGATGATTAGTAAAAATTAAATCCTTTGAAAGAAGTTGATTAAGAACCTCAATATCAGATGAAATTATGGCCAACCTTAAGCTTTCCTCAGCTTCAACTATTTCTTTTTTTAATGCAGAATCCACAGCTATATCCTTAGTAGCTTAACGCCTCATTAAGAGGAAATTTATAGTTGGCTAAAATGTTGAACGCAGTGAAAATAGCCAACTGTAAATTTTCCTGCTTTAATGTCTTGTTAGGTATTGGTTAACTTCAACTGATCCAAGAGAGCTTAACTGTGTTTTCTGAAAAACTCGAGAACCGAACGATTAAATAATTCAGGCTGCTCCCACTGGACAGCATGTCCTGCTTCTTGAACCACAAGTGTCTCGCTGTGAGGTATTTCTCGAGCAGCTGCTCGCATCATAGAAGGCGGTTGATATAAATCAGCACCGCCTGCAATAAAAAAGGTAGGAATGTTGGCAGCTCTAATTTTTTCCCATGTAATATTGCTTTTCGCGTTTTGCCCATGCCTAACCCCATCACCTTTAGATTTTTTCTCCATTTCAATCCAATCCTTAACCCCTTCAGGGTGTGCCCAACGATAGGAAGGGCCAAGCTCTTTAAACTCGGGCGGTAAATCACCGAAACTCTTAGGAAGAATGAAGTCTAATCGTTCATCGATATTTTTATCCCATAAGCCGAAGAGACTACAGACGATAGTCATACTAAGTAGCTTTTCAGGATAAGAAACTACATAATCTGAAACGGCAAAACCTCCCGCTGCCAGACCCAGAATGTGGAACTTGTCTACACCTAAATGTTCAACTAAAGCATTAAGGTCATCTGCATAATTGCCAGTATCATTTTTTGAACCTGCTGGAGAGCCGAAATATCCGCGCCTTGAATATGCAATTGTTCTAAACCCTGCTTTTGCAAAAGCAGGTTGTTGATAAGGCCAAGTTAATGCACTACCTCTACCTGGATGTGAAAGTACAACGGCAGGGCCATTTCCTCCTGTATCCCAGTAGTACAGCCCCGCGCCACCTGAGAGTGGCAAAACGCCTTCAGATGCAGAAACCTGTTTTGGAATTGGTGAATGTTTGGGTTCCACTTTGCTAGAACTAACATTAGCGTTTTGTGTTTGTGCCTGAACATTACTTATGATGCCACTAGTAGCTACAATGGTTGCCATTGCAGTCGCTTTTTTTAGCATATCTCTACGACTGTCGCTGATTTTCTCTATTTGTTTCTTCATCCTGCTTCCCTGTATGCAAACTAAACCATATTTTTAATAAAAAATTACTTGTGAATATTTATCATGAAAATAAGCAGGAGGCTAATATGCTCCAATAAATACCTAACGCCGCCATAAACGGCAAAGTAATAGTTGGCTAAAATAAGTGAGGCACGAACAAAAAGCCAACTGTAATTTGTCCGACTTGAAAACCCTTGTTATATTTTTAATGCACCATCTCGCCGCTGAATCTATCCCGGCCTTTCCAATAATTACATTCAGGACAATAGTCACCTACAGGATAATCAATTCCTTCTTCATGAGGGCAACCTATTATCTCTTGGATCATGCTAACGGATTTAGCTCCGTTTGCATCAATGAAATTCAATATTTCACTCATAACCAGTTCTGATTTTCTCAAGTCTGTTGAAGAAAACCACTTTTTCATTGGTTCTGTTTCTGCACCTTCATGCATTATAATTGCGCATACTGCTTTTGATGCAAGATCATTGTTTGGACCATAAAAAGCTATCGTTGCTATAGGGTAACCTTTGTCACCTTTACGAACCTTTTTGGTTAGTAATTTCTTATTGTTGCCTTGAGCCATTTGGATACTCCAACATCAAAAAAAATATAACGCCCTAATAATGACTTCTTTATAAATAAGTTATCCCTATTGAAATCAATAGGTTAGTGCCACCAATACCAAGTGCGCCTTCTTGTTTGTAGCAAGTGTGTAGCATTTTGATTTGCATATTTAATGCTTGAATAATATCAATAATATTACTTAACATCATATACCAGCAACTTGATTTATTTAGTATAACAACAGGAATCGAACTAGAAACGGACGATAACGCTGCACTAGCCTTCATATTGCTTATATGCTTTTGGTAAAACCATCAAGATAAATATGAATAATAAGCTATGGAAGACCATATGGATATTTGCAGCAGTTTCTCCACTAATGCCGCTTGAAAATATGATGAACGTAATACACGACAGTACAAGCGATACAACAAGAGACTGTGTTCTGAGTTTTTGGGCATCTAAGCTAGTAAGCAACACGTCAAAAAAGGCTCTTAAATAAATTATCAGCGTGGTAATTAAAAACAGCGAAAATATAAATAAATTGTCTTCAGAGTAGTTATTGGGCAGCACAAGTTTAAATATGTCTTCTGCTAACATCAAAGACAGACCCCAGACGATGATTCCTAGACAACTTAAGATGGTGGTAACACTTTTAAATGCTTTCATCTTTGCTTTACGGTCACTTATTGTACTTACTCTACCTAGCAAGACCTGCGATATAATTACTGGAATAAGTGTAAAAGGAACAATTAACACGTAAATTTTTCTGAATATTCCAAATTCGTCAATACTGGCGTAAATAGCCATAAATATAAAAGGAAGATTTGAGAAGGTAAAAGCTAATATGTCATGGAAGGCATAAACAATTCTTTCCTTCACTCTTTGGGTAGTTAAGATTTTTTGCGGATATTTGGCAATAAATATTTTTTCTTGATGTATGTCTTGTTTCAGACTAATTGCACTTATCAAAACAGTAACAAAGCTAATTAAATAAAGGCTTAGTGATATATCAAAAGCATTTTCTACCTTGAATATAAATATAAAGTAGGTGAAGGTAAGTAGAAAAAAGGCTGCAAGTATTTGAATACGCATTTCAGAGCTGAAATTCGACTTTCCTTTCATGTATGAGAGAAATACTTGTGCTATCGTCCAGTTAAATCCGATGCCTAATCCTATTAATATAGAACTGATAGGGGTTTCTATGAAAGAGCCTAAAAATGAAATGATAGTTGCAAGTAGAGTAATTATAAATGCTACTACGCACGTTAAAAGAAGCGATGAGAACAACACTAATCTTGAGTTTTTTTTCGAGATGTTATGAATAATAAAAAAGTTTGAGCCAAAAGACATGGCAGGAGTAGAGAGGTTTGCAACCATTAAGATTAGAGCAAACACCCCATATTCAGCATTTGATAGCTGCGTTGCTAAGACTAGATTTAGACCCCAACGAGAACCAAACTGGAATCCCATAGATAGCCCATTTCTAAATATTTTATTAATAAAATTCATTATTTGCTCTGGATTATCGATTTAAATCTAGGTTATCAAAGACAATCAAACTTTCTTACTAGAAAAATTTATAAAAAAATCGCATTTTCCGTCTTCAAAAATGGCCTTAATCATATCTATTTCTGTGAATTTTATGAGTTTAGGATAGTTTTCTAATAGATAAATGTTACACCCTAGCTCTGTTAATAATTTGTAAATCTCAACAACCATAAGGTGGGTGTTATGAGTGGCAGTGCATTCCAAAATAATAAAAGGTCTACATCGGCGAAGAATATTTATGGCTCCAAAAAGAACATAATACTCACTGCCAATACAGTCTATTTTTAAACAATCAACGTGAAAATCAATAGGGATTATATAATCCAGACTTAATTTTGGAATCCTCATTGTATCAAATTTACTACTTGGCTTATTTTTCTTCGTAATGCCAGATATAGCAGGTTCACTTTGAACAAAGTGGAAGTCGGAAAATCCTTCTGTATCACTAACGGCAGCGTTGTATACTGTCACCTGTTTTGAGGAATAGAAGCTCTTTAAAAAAGTGGAGTATATTGGAATAGCTTCAAACGCAATATGATGACCCTTTGGGGAAGTATCTAGTACAAAATCTAAAATATCTCCTTTTGATGCTCCCACATCAATAGAATTGGCATTGTTTGATAGAAGGTTTTTGTAAACTTGTTGTGTTTGAAACATATGAAAAAAGACAGGGATTTTACTATTGGTTAGTCTGAAATAAAATAAACGAAAACGAGTAATATATTTGAAAATATAAAGGCCTAGCACACTATTTGATAAGAATTGTTTTAACATGATTATATCTTCCTAAATACGTGACATTTTTTTTGTTTTAGTTTTTCGATAATTAAATCCATGTGTCTTATTGATTCAAGGTTCATACTTTTAGGGTGACTTAGTACAACTTGATTTTCAAAATGCAGATTTAGTTTTTTGTCTATGACCTGCCATTTAGTTGAATCAAATGAGATATGATCTCGAGTACCAAATAAGATTCTCTTTATTATCCCTTTAAGGGACATTCTTACTGACGAACCTTTTTTACCAAAACGTTTATGCTCTTTTTTCCCAAAAAAACGTTTATAGAGCAGCTTCCAGTAAAATAAAGGTGAATAATAAGTAGTACCTATTTTAAATTGGTTTAGTTTTTCTAATACAATAGTATTATCATCAAGCATTGAAGAGTCACTTGTAAACCCTAAATTCAGAAGTCTAGGTTCAAGCTCTAACAAAGTTGAATTATCTAAAGAACCGGCTCGATAACAGTTGCAACATATAGATAATTCTTTATCGACAAAATCTATTATGTTTTTTAAAAAAAACTCGATTTTAGATGATGAATAATCATGAATAAAGAATCCTTCTTTAAAGCCAAACCAGTGAGGGTGTAAATGTACCTGAATAGACGAACCTTGATGGAGAATCGACTTAAGTTGTCTTATGATACTGTCAAATAACTCTTGTTCATTTTCTTTAATAATCATAATGTAGGAAAAATCAACAAAAAATGTAGCTTCGACATTATGTTTCTTTAATATATTGATAATTTTATTTGTTGGTTCTAACAGGCAATCAGTTATTCCTCCCGCTTGTTCCCCTAAAAAAACTTCATAATCAAATGTTAAATAAATGGATTGCATACATCTTCCATGACAAAGTAGTAATGCAAAGTATTATCACATTTATCAATCAATTAAAACACTAAAAATTATTTTAGGTGCATTGCAGTGCTAGTTCTATATCTAGTATTAAATTGATTATCTTCAATAGCCTGATCAGAAAGACTGCTGACCTAGGCTAACAAAATTTTTTAGGCATCGCCAAGATAAGCGTTCTGTTATTACTCGTCTAATTTTAGTGGACGGCTGCTATGTTCGAACTATCGCTAGCCGAGTTTGATTAACCCTAATGGAGTTTATCGCTCACAGGAGCCAGTCATGCCTTTTAATTGGATAGCTCAATCAAGAGGCTGGCCTGCTTTCATATAAGTTCTACTTTGTTTTGTAATTTTAGAAAATATAGTTTGAGTCATTAAAATTGAAGATTCAGTACAGTTATTTACAGAACTCCAAGTTAAAACAAACTTCGTTTGTTCTTTCTAAACGCCAAGTGAAAAATCGGGTCGTTATCATTTGACCCTCATAGAGCAATCCTTTGATGGTTTGAATAAAGTTACCGTCATAATGTCCAAGCTTACATTCGCCTGTTTCAGTGTTTACAGCGTTATAGTATGCAAGGCGTAAAGGTCGATCTTTACGCTTAGCAAATACACCACCCATTGCATTAACATAATCATGCCAACGGCTTTCATCTGCTGCTTGTCTGGCTTTCTCAATAATGGAATCAACACCAAGTTTTTTTTTAAACGTCTTAGTTCACGCCACACAGAGACACTAGCACCACCAATTTGCTGAAACTGGCGAATACACCAACAAGACGACCACGCATCCACACGTTGCGCTGCGGTGATTGGGTCTTCACCGTAAACACCTTTATCTAATCCTTCACCATCGATGTTCTTTGAAACGTACTTAGCAATGTAATCCGTAGCACTACCTTTTTTGGGGTCGATAAGTTTAAAGTCACAACGGTTTTGTGCTGCGCATTTTTCATCGCCGTCCTCGATTAACGAGTAATGGCTAATCACTCGTTTAATGTCTTCAATATGGCGTTTCTCTGCAAACAACAGAATATGCCAATGCGGTGTGCCGTCATGCTGCGGCTCTGCAACACGAAAACCATGCGGCTTTATATCGTTTCTGTTTCATTCTGCTCTGACTCTTGACCAAACATTACAAAGGTATTGGTTTGCTTGATAAGGCGTAAAACCTTGATATTTGGGATTAGGTTGCCCTGATTTTGAAAATACCGCATGGTATTTAGACGGACAGGTAATGGTGATAAATATACCTTCGTGACCATGCTCTTTTGATAGTTCTTCACAACCGCGCATACGCACCATTAATTCAGCTTTTCTTACCGCTGGATTTGATACGTTTAAATCGGATAATTCTTTTAGAGAGAATTGCTGACCGATATCATTAATCACCGTCATTGAGCTAAGCATCTGTTCGTTTCTAAGCTTTTGTTGTTTACGTTTTTTAACGGTTAAATCACTGGCGTAGATTTGTTTGTATTTATTCACGAGGTTTAATTCAATCGCAGCTTGCTCATACGCTTGGTTAAAGAGTTTACGTAATCTTCGCATCCACCAATTTTTATCTAGCATACGTTTGATTGCGCCGAGTTCGGTGACACTTTTTTCAGTTATCACATGGGCTTAATACGATATGTTGCCGCATAGTCTGTCAGTAGTTGGTATATCTGACCACTATTTGACTGGCAAATAGCTGGTAATGGCTCAAGACTTTTGTTCGCTGTGGATGCTGATATCTTTCCATTAGCATTATGATGAAGTGCTATACGCCTGCATCATAATGCACACTCCCAAGCAATATCTCTGACTTCTTCATCATCAACCGTCAGTGCATATCTCAATTTTTCAGGTAACACGCTCACTGCTTTTTTAGTGGTATTGAGGATATATAAATTACGCTCTCGTCTTACTTTCAGCTTAAAGGCGTTGTTTAGAATGATGCGCTTTATTGGGTCAGGTACTTTTGTCAGTTGTTCAAAAATAAAAGCAACATCGGCTCTATCTGCTGAGCATTCATGACGTGGCTCAGTTAGAAAGGGGTAATCACGAAAAACAGGCAGTTGCTTGTTTAACGCTATTTCAATTTCATCACTTTGATTAGGCATTATTATGTTCCTCAAAGTATTCTTTTCCTGCATCACTGACTCGAATACGCCAATAACTAATACCAAATGACTCTGTTAGTTCTTTGTCTAAAAAGCCCCTGACCAGTAAACCCTGTATTTGGCTTTTCTTGATAATTTGACCAACAGGCTCAGAAGGTAAAAGTCGACCTAACTGATTACAAATATCAATACATAAGTCGATGTGGTTTCCTTGAGAAAACCAACCCAAGCTGAACATAAGATTTGAAGATAACGGATTCATATTAAGCTCCCACTTCCATTAAGTGAGATTGCTTGTAAAAGCTGTCTAACCAGTTATCTAAATCTTCGATAAGGTATCTAACCGAACGACCTATTTTAATAAACTTAGGTGCTTTGGTTCTATTGTTTCTGTTTCCCTCCATTCTTGATTGACGAAGAAAAGAACGGCTCATGCCAATGTACTGAGTTGTTTCGATTTCAGTTAACGCACGTTTCGCAACGGTCATAGTGTTTTCCTATTTGTAGAAGCGTATATTTTGTTGTTGCAGCTTCACAGCTGTCCCAACGCTATTTACTTTATAGCAAACCATTCAAAAACGATTCAAGCACAATTAGAAAACTGTTTAATAATGATTCGGGATTTTTTAAATGAAAACTCGCCTACACTACACGGATTTAAAGGGCTATTTAGAAATCGATAATATTTATTTTGTGAAAACCTGAATAATTCAAACAATGGGGTTGTTTACTTAACCCCTTGTTTTTTACATATAATATTTCAATACAGGGTAAATGAAAAACCGAAATCTTTGGCCTGTTCAACTTCCCTGTAACGCACGGTTTTAAAGGGCAGTTTAATAATTTAGAGGTCTGTATTTGAGCCTGTTTGAAAATAGGTGGAATTTGCAAGATTGGCTGTAGCCCACGGATTTAAAGGTGATTTTCGAAATCGACATCTAGTTTTTTATGAAGAGGAAAATACACCAAAGAAGCTAATAGGCAACCCGAGAGGTTTTCAAAAATTGAAAAGATCAATTGTTATAAAGACGTTCTGTTAATGGCAAGAGATATCACTTTGCTGACCTAAATAATCGATTTAAATCCTCCTGTTTTATGTTCACTTAGATAGCGGACGTTAGCTTTGTCAAAAAATATAGATGAAATAGAGTATTACTTCTATGGCTATTTCGCCCACTTAGCGAGATAAAAGTATCTGTCATTATTACCATTAAAGAGTGCCTTAAATTACAACATTAGTTAACTTGCTAAAAGCTCATTGACCTAATCACCATGTAAGTATTACATCGCTATATGGTGCGGCTCTGAAATCAGGTACCGAACTAAGCAACTAAGCTTATACCAATTACAAAAAAACTCTATTTGTTCTCAAAACACTGGTAAGCCCTGACTTGGCACTAATTTAATGGTCTTGGTATGACTCTATAATATGGATCATTAATCAAGTACTCTCGCATAGTTAATCTCTAGTTGTACCATTGATTTTGTAATTTTTTAGCTAGGTTTTAAACGCTGTAAAGTCCTTATTTTCTTGATGTTTTCAGCCAGTTTCTGTGTATGAAGCTACTCTAGGGTTAACTATAAAACTATAGCTGACAACACGACAATGAAGTAGGTTTTTTACACTAATAGTACATGCTGGACTACAAATCAGTAGTCAATATTAGTTGACCATTACATTTGTATTGAAAGAAAAATTTTTAGCATCTTTCAAATCTTGATAGCTTCTTAATCCGAATAACGACCAAAATAAGCGTTAATAAATAATATAAAGCACCTCCAGATGAACTTGCAGGTAAAGGGGCTTTTGGTGTTACATTTTTTATCAACACTACTGCTGAGATCGTATTTGAAGAATTACCATCACTGACATGAACCTCAAAACCGTATTCTTCATTAGTTGAAACTTGTGGGGCAGTATATTTTAGTGTTGACTCTGTAGATGATATATCGACTTGAGTAGTGCCAGATATCTGGCTCCACGTATAGGTTAATACATCATTTTCTGCATCTGTCGCTAGTGCGTTTAGTTCAATGAGTTCATTTTCAAATACTGAAGTTGGCCCTTCAATTGCTGCAATAGGAGATTGGTTATTTCTAACGATAATTGAAATTGAGGCGGTGGTTGATGTATTTCCATCGCTAACTTCAACTTCAAAACCGTAACCTTCATCAAACGACACTTGAGGAGTTTCAAACGTCCAAGTGGCTGTATTTGGTAGCTCAATAGCAATTGACCCCGTAGTTTGGGTCCATATATACGTAAGATCATCATTATCTAGATCTGTCGCAGTGACAGAAATTTTAACACTCCTAGTTTCATATTCAGCAGCTGAGCTAGTAGTTACCTCGACTAACGGTGCGCTGTTTACGGAGTCAACGTCAAACAACATTAATACTAATTCATCTTCATTAAGAGAGGATTCGTTTGAAAGTGCTAACTTTAAATGATCCTTGCCTTTATAATTCCTTTTTGGAGTGTAAGAAACACTTAAACCGTCAATCTCTATGCTTCCATAGTCTCCCCCTGAAACAACGGCTACTGTTGACGCGCTCGTGTTGGCAAGGTCATATTCAACTTCACTACCACCTTTAACATTAAAATTAAGTAGTTGAACGAGCTTCTCAAGACTGTAAATATGCGTCTGACTTGATTGAAGGCTTATCAGTGTGTCACCTACAACTTTTACTTCGTTGAATGGATCATCTGTTTCGACAATACGAATTAGATTGAGATGGTTATTTTCATCTAGTGCATAGACTTGTAATTTATAGTCGGCATACGCTACGAAATAGTCTCTCCATTGGAAACTGCCCCAGATCCCGTACTGGTCTCGCTCGTAATAACTATCGTTCAAATCAAAAGTTTTTATGCCATCTGAAAAGTGCGCCAGATGAAGTTCACCGGAATCAATTTCAAATTGAAAAATTATTCCGGTTTGCTGATCGGTAGCTAATAAGTACCCATTTAAAATATGTAACCCATTGATGTAACCAGACGAACTTTTTGATAAATTTTCGAAATACGGACTATCATACCCCTCTAAACCTGATCCTTGCCAGCTGGCGTAAATATCAGATACTAATAGTTCTTTATGCTTCAACCACTTATTGTCAGCATTCTTTTTAAAGGACATGATGACATTATTAGCTGCGGCATAAACATAATCTCCATCAGATGCTAGATAATTTATACTTACATGACCGTAATCATTGTTTTTGTTTAGCTCAGCAGACAAATCAATGGCTTTATATTGAGAAGTTTTCAAGATGTTATCTGTTTCAACGTACCAAAGTGTTCCCGTTTCTGAGGCGATAAATAGAAAATCGTTTTCAACTAAACATGGAGTGCTGTTGTTTAATCGTCGCGTAACTTGGGGGTCAAAAGGAAAATAGCTGTGAGTAGCTTCTTTACTCTCCTTATTGATCTGCCACATCCTGTGTCCGATGCCAATTCCGTATATATATTGCTCATGTTCAACATAACACTTGGGACCAACAGTCCCCCCAATATCTACTAAATTTTCTTCAAATCCTGTTGTTTCACCGCTAATTAATTTTGTCAATTCAGACTTTTCTATTACAACAGGACCATGTTTGGTACCTAATACAATATGTTCACTGGTATCGTCGACAAAGCTGTAAGCAGATGTCAATTGAGAGTCATGTTTTTTGGTTCTAAGGTCTAGTGAAAAACTATGGATACTTTTAGAGCCAGTTGTAGAATGTATAAGGCCGTCAGAGATGTCGGTCGTTCCGACAAAGTCGTAGTTATACTCTTCGTACCTACTGTCTCTGCTGTTAGTAATTATCGGTTTATCAGGATTTGAAAAGTCGACAATCATAAGTTGGGAAGAGTACATGACTAGAAACTTGTTATCACCTATGTGACGCGGATTTTGAAAGTTCTCATTTCTTCCTTCAAAAACTGAGTCGTTAACTTTAGTGATAGCTAGTGGAGTTTTTGTAAGGTCAATGTAAGAGTAATCGTTGTTACCTATTAGCGCTGGAATGATGAGTAAGTCATCCCCAAGCGAGAAATCGTAGCTAGTGTCTGTAGTACCATTAAAATCAACGGCAGACTCTAGAGTGACAATGTTAGTAGCTTCTTCAACGGATAAATGCACTAAATCACTTGGCCTTAATAACCAAATATCGTTTGAATCAAATTCAATGTCGACAATGTTGCTTGCCAAATTTTCTTGTATTTTCCAGCGAGTTATAAAGGTAGGTGAGTTTATATCTGATACATCGTAAATATTTAGATGTCGGGGGTAGCCCGCAACTACCATAAGCTTGTCGTCTTTGATTCTAAATGCTGTTGTAGTCGAACCAAAAAATCCTTGAGAACTTTCGATGTTAGATAACAAGACGTCTTTTCTCTCTAACGTTCCGTTGGCACTCGCGCTTAGAATAGACAACTGCCCATCAGAATCCACAAATACCGCCTTATCATCTCCCACTTTCATCATTGAAGATTCGTAAAAATAGGCTCTAGCGTCGGGGTTTTGAGCACTTAACTTAGATTTAATTTGCCATTTTGACTTGTCATTTAATTCAAAAAGATAAAAAGATTCAGCTTCCTCACTAAATCCAACTATATTTTGGTTGATATAAACAATGTCATCTAATCGCGGGTGGCCCCATTCTAACTCTTTGGTAATGTCTAGATTGTTAGCAGAGCAACAAAGAGATATCAAATAAACGGTAAAACCAAATAAAAGCTTTTTGCGGTTCATCATTTTGTAAAATCCATTTTATATTCAGTTTTTAGTAAGCTCCTGAAATCTATTTATTTTAACTAGAAACAAGAGGGTTAAATATAGCCATATGCAGAACTCTACACCAAGTGCTTCTCCATTACTACAGTCGGGTATATTTAACGAAACACTGGATTAATATCAAAAATTCCAATTAATACTTCTGCCGCAAATATTAGTATCAAGATCAAAAAGGCGAATCATCTCTGATCCGCCTTTTATACATAGTACAGTTTAATCAGTCACAATCTTAATCATTGGAGTCACAAACTTAATTCTCGACTGACAAAAGAAATGTTCACAACAGTTCTAGTTGGAAACATCAGGATCTTATTTCCTAGTAAATCTACAAATATAAGCATTTAAAGATGGAAACCTATCCAAACATATAAATCATAATATATAGATGAAAAATCCAATCAACTAACGCCCCCACAGTGAGATAGAAAACCCATAAATGCATAGTATGTCTAACGTCTGCTCAAGGCTCTGAACTGCCCTTAGTAACTTAAAAGCTAACTTCCGCTTATGGCTAAATCATTAACCAATCATGTTTACAGCAGCGGCTTTATGCTCTGGCGCTAAATGCGCATATCGTAAAGTCATTTTTAAATCACTATGACCTAACAACTCTCTAACGGTATTTAAATCTACACTTGCCATCACTAACTTACTAGCAAAATGGTGACGTAAATCATGAAACCTAAAATTAGTGATTTGTGCTTCATCTAATAAAGCTCCCCACACATAAGGAAAGTCCTTTAACTGTGCATTGTTTTTATCTTTAAAGACAAAACCTATGCCGTCAGTTTCTTGTTGCCATTGTTTAAGGGTATTAAAAGCTTGTGTATTTAACGGCAAATGGCGAGTACTACCTGATTTCGCATTCTGAAAGTCAATGGTTAGTATCTTGTTATCTAAATTAACATGATTCCAATAGAGTGATAATAACTCTCCCTTGCGCATACCTGTAATTAAAGCAAGTATCACTATTACTTCTAAAAAGTCTGTATCACTGGTTTGTAGGTTTTCCCGTAACCTTGCTTCTTCATCTTTGGATAGATAGCGAACTTTAGAATTATCTACCGTTAACGTTTTTACCTTACTCAAATCATGGCTTTCAATAGCCCCCATTCAACAGCACGACTCAAACAGCCCTTAATAGTGTTTATTTGTCGATTCGTTGTTGCAGGCTTAACTCCGTCAGTTAATCGCTTATTTCTCCACTTCTCGATCTCCCACGCGTTAATATCAGACAATTGATAGTCCATTAACGTAGGGAA
>MAAB01007535.1_pt1 | contig 15678 bp, 9 predicted proteins | sample 1115991 | NCBI WGS metagenome assembly MAAB01 (sample SAMN04961124, study PRJNA320927) | seawater metagenome | isolation source: sample BD02T18 sea water enriched with oil for 18 days | place: USA:Gulf of Mexico | collected 2013-07-27
AAGAAAATTATTAGTCGCTATTTTTATGCACAGTTGTTCGCTGAATAATATAAAAAATATTGGCTGCTGATCTTCATGTTCTGCTATGGTAATCCCAGTTTTTTATTAGTAATAATTATAAAACTCTCACTTAAATAATAAATAAGCAAAAGGGACTTACATGAATACGGAAAGCGCAGCCCAACTGAAAGATGATTCAGGACAGGATACTGCATCAATTAAAAATGTCGGCAACGATGTCGTCAGACAAATAAAACAATCACCCCCCATACCTATTCAATATGCGGATGAAGTCCGCTTTCAAAAACCTGAACAGCCTACCTATGCAATCTTGCCCTCAATTTTTTCTATATTGAGCTTATTGTTTATGGCAACGCTGTCTAGCATTATGTTTATTCAGCTGCTCAATCCTGCTGTTACGGGCTTGGCTTGGGTGGGTGATTTATTTACCTTTTTGAAACCACCTCAGGCTGGGGCGAATATGTCCGCGTGGACGTGGGTACCTTTTTTATTCACTATCATCGGTAGTGTTTTGGGTATGTTGTTTGAACTGGGTTTGTTATTGAGCGGTCACGCCTTTCAGCAAACGCGAACTAAGTTTGGCGTATTTATTTTAAATCTTCGTCTATTAAATTTAGCGCCTGTTGTGACTACCATCTTCTTCTTTATTACTTGTATGGTTGTGACTCATGCAGACATGCGCTTTGCCATGCTCTACCTTGCGGGCGGCGCTTGCTTTGGTTTGGGTTTCGCTTTGTTCTTTGGCGGTGCACAGGCTTTAGTACCCTTAGTGCTAGCGGGTATTCAGATTGCTCAAATAATAATGGTGCTCACCGGTACATTACCTGCAGGCGGAGAAATCATTGCGTGGTTGTTAGTGGGGCAGGCGGCATTGCAGCTAACGGCATTGTTGATCGGTACCGCTACTCCTTGGAAGAGCACAGCCTTTCATACGATTAGTACGATCTCTGGCATTTTACTGTACAGCGCAATCTTAAAAGCGACTGCTGCAGACATTAACTTTTCTCAGTCAGTGGCAGTGGCTTTACCAGAGGGCTCTTTGGCTTTGTGGGGCTTTGTGGGTGCTTGTATTACAGGTTTGGTATTGACGACGGTATTTTTGCCGAAGACGCTAGGGGGTTTCCTAGTGATGTTGAGCAATACGATTTGGTCGCCGCTGTATTTCTTTTTAGTGAGCGCAGATCGTTTTCCTCATCCGTTTAATTTAACGGATGTTTATGGTGGTAAAAAGCCACCTGAAAAGACTAAGCTGAAGCCATACTATCAAGTACACCCTGAGTTTTTACTGCAGAAATTGAGTATTCCTTCGGTTGTTAATATCGAAGAATCAGTCACTCTGTTTAAAAAATTGATAAAGACAGCAAGGACCGCTTTCTCTGTCATGGCGATACTGGATCACTACCTGCCTCAAGCGAATGTTAAAATTCCATTGACCAATAAAAAGCGTATGGCTATTTGGAGCGACGGTTCTGAATACTGGCCTGGCTTGTTTACCAAGAAAATATTTGGTTTACACCTACCCGACGGCGGCAAGATGGATACAGCGCCTGAACCTGCTATTGCTGCTTTTAAAGAAGGTCAGCTGTTGGCGTACCTAGCCGAGTCTGGTGTGGCATCGCCATTCTTAAAGCCTGCACCAGAAATGGGTGAGGGTATGTTGACCATTAATTTCCGCTTCTTAGAAAACTATGAAACCAAGCCCGACTATGAATCCTATGGTGGTAAGGCTTACTTTAAAGTAAACAGCATAAAACAGCGCTTGGTATTGATTTCTGTAGTAGCTCCTCATACCACGGATGTATTGCCAGTCGATCCGCGCAGCCCTAGTTTCCGTCGTGCGGAAAGCTTGGTCTTAGCGTCTATGTATTATCAAGTAATCAGCGGTAAGCACTTGGCTGAAATACATATGACTTATAACTTGGTTGAAGTGGCTATGCATGACGCCTTTGAGGCGCAAGGGCAGTGGGCGCATCCATTCAGAACGTTCATGTATTTGCACTTCTTTGCGCATGAGTTGGCGGAAGAAATTACTACCGAGCACTTGGTTCAAGAGGGCGCGGTATTTAGTCAAATTTTTGCGACCACTCATGATAGCTTGGTGCATCACTTAAACGACTGCTACGCCAACTTCGAGTATGGCGCAGATGAAGATTTTGAAGCGCGTGCTGCGTTGCTGACTATGGAGGGTTCTGCGGGTAAGCCCGGCGAGCTATTGCCGAATGCCTGTATTAAGTGGGAGTTAGATTACGCTAAAATCTGGAATGGCTATACCACGGCATTGATCGACATTATTTATGAGGATGATGCTGCAGTTCAGGCGGATACGTACTTGCAAGATTTCCACGCTGGCTTGTTGCAAGTCATGATCAAGGGTTTACCTGCGCGTTATGAGGGCTTCCAGACTAAGGCGGGTGTTGCACGCTTTGCTTCGGACACTATTCACCATACGGTTGTTCGTCACCAAGTTTATGGCACAACGGGTATTCGTGCGGCACTGGATCCTCGCATTAGCAAAACTCAAGTGCCTATGGATGGCGGCACCCCCGCTATTAATGAATGGCGTTCTTTGGCATTCGTGGCATTGGCAACCGGCAAGGCTAGATTCACGCTACTTCAAGGTGACTTTACTAGCCTGCTCAAGGGTGTTGATGCGAAGTATAAGGACGACATGCACAGGGTATTTGACCAGCTGCAAGAAGATCTTGCTAAGTTAGAAGATGAGTGGACTGCTACGGAAGAAGATAAGCAGCGCAACTACAACTATTTCCGTGCAGTACCTTCAGTATTGCATACCGGACCTGGTTATTAATTAACGCTATAGACGCTCCCTCCGTTAAGCATTCGCTTGATGGAGGGTTTAGCGTGCCTCGATGAAAAGGAAATATTCATGAGTTATTCTAAAAGCCAAACCATGTTGGCTTTTGCTTATATGTCTTACTATGGTTTTGATTTAATTGGCCCTGATAAGAGTAATGCACAAAAAATTGAGAAAGATATTAAGCATGCCCTAACCCGTTGGGCACCTGTTAAAGATGAATGGGAGTTGGTCTGGGGGCCGGGGGTATTTATCTTCGACCTTGCCTTGTTTGATGACAACTTAATGTACCTTGTACGCAATGTTAAAGATCCGTCACGCTATGTTATCGGCATACGCGGTACTAATCCGGTGGGGCTGAAAGATTGGTTAATTGAAGATTTTCAAGTGACCTGCATGGTGCGGTGGCCGTACGGAAAACCTGCGGCTAGGTTGAGGCCAAAAATTTCTAAGAGTACTCAAATTGGCATAACCAAGTTACAGGAAATGATTGCGGAACCCGGTGTACCTGGAGAAGGCAAAAGTTTATTAGAATTTTTACAGGGCGACATTGAGGGTAAAGACGCCGTTGATATCTGTGTGACGGGGCACAGCTTGGGTGGTGCTTTAGCGCCGACGCTGGCTTTGTGGATGAAGGATATTCAAGGTGAAGAATTGCCTGAGAGCGCAAAAATATCGACGGTTGCTTTTGCGGGGCCTTCCGCAGGTAATAAAGACTTCGCCAAGTATTCCGACCAACGCTTTGCAGCGGGTGAATGTATTCGTGTGGCTAACTCCTTAGATGTAGCGCCCCATGCCTGGAATCATAAGTCTCTGCGCAAGTTGTTCTTGTTATACAAGTCCGACTTTCTGCTGCCAGGGCCGCTTGTGATTGGCATGATCTGGGCCATGCTGGCGATGTCGTGGGGTAAAGGCTATCAACAAATTGAGGCTGGCGCTAAGCCTATAAAAGGTCGGTTTAAGCCTTTGTTGTTTAACTATTTGGCACAAGGTATATACCAGCATGTGGTTGGCTATCCCGAAGCCATGGGCATGCTGGATGATAATGACATACCCGTGACTGAGTTGTTTGGTGGTCAGATATAATATTCGTCTTCGTCTTCGGCTTTGGCAACAAAGTCGTTTTCTTCTAATAGAGTATTTCATACGTTGAATAATCGATTCACCGCAACTTGCATTCGAGGAGTTGTGAAAGGTGGCAGTGATGCGGTGGATTTGGATTTTTAGATGATGATCTAAACTCTGTATAAATAGTAAAGAAAGATTTAAGCTGTAAAATCAGATGCCTTATAACTGAATCAATATTGTTACATTGCAGGATTAATTATGGATTTACCTCTTTCAGTAAAAATTTCTTTAACGTCTTCATTCGCGTTTTTCATGCTCGCGTTAATTACCGGCGTTTGGAAATACAGCCTGATGACCCAGTCAGATAAAGGCCAGTCGCGGTATTATGTTGATATTGCGCATCGTTCATCTTTTTTATACGCTTATGCTGCTTTGTTGCTCGCGGTATTCTCATATTTAAGTCAGTTTCCAGAGTGGTTAAATACATTGGCCGTTGTAGGGTCTGTGTTTTTCTATCTGGCGGCTGTGCTTGGTTATGTTTATCAGGGCATTATAAATAAAACCAGTAATCAAATACGCGCTTCTATTCGTAAAGAGCCTTCTTCGACACCAATGTGGTTAACGCATCTTTTTACGTTTTGTTTGATTGTTGCGGAAATTGGCGGAGCTTTGGTTTTGGGTATTGGGGCTATGTTGGCAATTTGGATATAGCTTGATGAATTCTACTAAATTACCGCCTAATATCAGTGTTGCCGATAAAGTTATTCTATTTGATGGTGTGTGCAAGCTTTGTAATGCTTGGAGCAACTTTATAATTAAGCATGATCATCAGCGTATTTTTAAGTTGTGCAGCGTGCAATCGGTTGAAGGCCAGAAAATTCTGAAGCACTTTGGTTTATCCACAGACGTTTATGACAGTATGCTTGTGGTTGAAGGTGATGCTGTTTATCAACAAAGTGATGCCTTCTTTCAGGTAGTTAGAAAGCTCGGTTACCCATGGAAGGCTGTATGTGTTTTTCGAATGATTCCTAAATCCCTCCGTAATTGGTTATACGACCGTATTGCTTTGAACCGTTACAGTTTATTTGGCAAGTACGATGTTTGTTTGTTACCGACTGCTGATCATGAGGCTAGGTACTTAAATGAAAAATAATCCATTGGATCAAGTGAATCTGATTAGCCGAGTATTGTTAGGATTTCTGTTTATCTATCATGGTTTGGTACCAAAGATTTTATGGTTGAGTGCTGCCGAAATTCACTTGGTGGAGGTTAGCGGTATTGGCATTTCGGCAACGGTTATTTCACCGTTGGCAGGAATTTCAGAAATTTTATTAGGCTGTGCCATTATCTTCTTGAGAAAGCTGGATGTTGTTATATACGCGGCGGCAGGCGCTCTATTAGGGTTGTTGGCCTATGTGGCGATAATGAGTCCTAGCTATTTAGCAGAAGCATTTAACCCTGTTACAACCAATATTCTAGGGATGGGGCTGTGCTATTTAATTCTGTTAACTCAAAACCATTCGAAATTTCAAGAATGAATAATCAGCGTATGGATATTCCCTTATTTTGAGTCAGTTTCCCGAGTGGTTGAATACACTGACAATTTGGCATAGATTTTCCTAAGCATGTTTTCACCATGCTGCTGCCAACATTTTTCGTAATAGCTTTACAGACTCTTTCCCAAACTCTTCAGTCAGTTTCTTCTCCATTTCTTTTGATACCGAGTCCGCCAGCTTGTGCGCTGCAACTCCCTTTTTTGTCAGCTCTGCAATCACTGCTTTTTGGTGTGTATCGTCTTTGCGTTGCACGACGAGTTCTTTTAATTGCAGTTCTTTCATCGTTTTATAAACCGCTTGGCGACTGGTTCCCAATTGTTTGGCAATAGCGGAAGGTCGATGTTCTCCTTGGCTAATGGCCGCGAGAATAATGGCTTGGCTAGTGGTGAGATCCGGTATTTGTGATTCTTGTACTTGGCTAATAATATGGCCTGTCATCCAGTGATATTTTTTAAAAATCAATTCCGATAAAGGAGCTTTAGACATAATAAATTAGCCAGTAAAAAGGGTTTTAGTAGGATGGCTAACGTTACTCTTGGTTTGCTTTTATGTCAACTAGGTTTACACTTTTCATTGTGCTGATCTCAACCTTTAACTGCGAAGTAATAATTATGACTGCTAAGAAATTGGTATTTTTGTTGACCCTAGTCACTGGGTTGACAGCATGTGATGCTGAAAATCCGGCGACTGCTGATGTTATTCGCCCCGTTAAAGCGATGAAAATTGGCTTCGCAGAACAGGTTGGAAATAAGAGATTTCCTGGAGTTGCGAAAGCGACCCAAGAGGCCGAGCTGTCGTTTCGGGTGTCTGGGTCGTTACAGCGTATGCCCGTTAGTATTGGCCAAGAGGTAAAGGTTGGGGATGTATTAGCAGCACTTGATCAGAGAGACTTTGAACTGAGGGTTGATAATGCGAAAGCCAGCCTTGCTAATGCTGGGGCGCAATTGAAAAATGCGAAAATAGAATACGATCGGGTTTTAAGCATTCAAAAAACCGATGCCGGGGCAGTGAGCCAATCCCTTGTTGATGTCAGGGGGGCTGCCTACGACAGTGCTAAAGCTAACTATGACTCCTCTGTGACGAGTTTAAAGGCTGCCGGCGATCAGCTAAGTTATGCCACGCTAAAGGCTCCTTTTGATGGAATCATTGTGCAGCGGTATAGCGAAAATTTTCAAGACGTTGCGGCCAATAATCCGGTATTTCGATTGGTTGATATGTCTAAGATTGAAATGGATATCAGTATTCCCGAGAACTTAATTTCCAAACTGCCGGATGTTAGAAATTCTCGTGTCGTATTTGATGCATTCCCAGACACTGTCATACCCGCAAAAATAAAAGAAATCAGTCATGAAGCTTCTCAAGCAACACGTACCTACAACATACGATTAATTATGCAGCCACCGGCGGGTATTAATATTCTGCCTGGCATGTCGGGCAGTGCAACAGGGGATATTATTAGACCAAATCAAGCGGGTGCTGTAGTCGTTGTTCCGTTGAGTGCGGTATTTGGCAGTCATGATGCTAAAATTACTTATGTCTGGAAGTACGACCCTGATGTGCAGGCAGTGAATAAAATTGCCGTGGAAAAAGGCAAGTTGACCGATCAAGGGCTTGTGATTAAACAGGGTGTCGAAACGGGAGATTGGATTATTACCGCGGGTATTAATTATTTAACGGAAGGACAAAAAGTTCGTTTATTAATTGATAGCGAGGATAAGTAATGAGCCTTTCTGAATTCTCAATTAATAACCGAGTGATTGTTTTTTTCACCGTTGCGTTATTTTCGATTGCGGGCGTGTTTTCATTTTTTACCTTGGGCCAATTGGAAGATCCAGAGTTCACGGTAAAAAGCGCATTAATTATTACGCATTACCCGGGGGCAAGCCCTGAAGAAGTAGAGCAAGAAGTTACCGATAAAATAGAAAATGCCTTGCAAGAAATGCCAGAGCTAAAGTCATTACATTCTCGATCAACAGCGGGAACGTCACTGATCACAGTAGAGATTAAAGGTGAGTACTGGTCTGATCGGTTACCGCAAGTATGGGATAAGCTAAGGCGAAAAGTAGGTGATGTTCAATCTACTTTACCGGAGGGCGTTCGTGCATCTGATATTATCGATGATTTTGGTGATGTCTATGGTTTGATGATTGGGGTTGTCGGTGATGGTTTTACTTACCGAGAAATGGAAGACTATGTAAAAATAATGCAAAAAGAAATTAGCTTAGTTGAAGGCATTGCCCGTATTGATTTGTGGGGCAATCAAGACTCAGTTATTTATATTGATATCTTAGAAAACAAACTGGCCAGCATGGGTTTATCGGCTGCTTCTGTCACTCAGTTATTGAGAAACCAAAACTTGGTCGTTGATGCGGGTCATGTTGAATCGGATGCTTATCGCTTAAACGTGCGGCCAACAGGCAGTTTTACTTCACCTCAAGATATTGGTGATTTATTAATTCATGGTCAATCGTCCTCGCAACAGAGTGAATTTATTAGAATCAGTGACATCGGTACCATTACCGAGGGGTATGTAGAGCCTGCACGAACCTTGATGAGGATTAACGGTCAGCCTGCCATTGTATTATCAATTTCACCACTCAGTGGTACGAATGTGGTTGAGGTTGGAGAAAGAGTTTCTGCCAAAATTGAGCAATTAAAAAATCGTTTTCCGGTAGGAATAGAAGTCGAAAAAGTTCATTGGCAGTCGCAAGTTGTTGATAATTCTGTGCAGGCATTTTTGATTAATTTTGCCGAAGCGTTGCTGATTGTTTTAGTGGTATTGACCCTAGCCATGGGCTGGAAGATGGGAGTGGTGATTGGCTCGGCGTTGGTATTAACTATTTTATCGACGTTTGTTTTTATGGCGTTGTTTGGCATCGACTTACACCGCATGTCGTTAGGCGCACTGATTATCGCGCTAGGTATGATGGTTGATAATGCCATTGTTGTGGCTGAAAGCTATGTGGTTAAACTTCAGCAAGGAAGAACGAAAGTACAAGCGGCTATTGAATCTGCTAAAGGCCCATCAATCACTTTGTTAGGGGCAACTGTGATTGCGGTGATGGCTTTTTATCCTATATTTGCTTCTACTGAAGATGCTGGAGAGTATTGCCGTACTTTATTTATTGTTATTGCTATTTCATTATTGGTGAGCTGGGTTGTATCGCTGACGTTAACGCCGTTGCAATGCATGTTGATGCTGGGTGCGAAAGGCAGTGACAAGGGTTCTGAGGGGACTGAGCAGCAAGAAGGTAAAATGCTTGCTGGTTTTAGATCGGTATTAGAATTTGCAATGAAAAAACGTTTGCTAACGGTGGCCAGTTTAGTTTTGTTATTGGCTGTCGCCTTAGGATCTTTTGGCAATATTGCACAAATATTTTTTCCTAATTCTTCGATGACTAAATTTACAATTGATTATTGGGCGCCTGAAGGTTCACGTATTGAATCTACCTCAGAGGGCATGGAAATAATCGAGCAGCACTTACTAAAAGATAGCCGTATTAAAACGACGGCTTCTTTTATTGGGCAGGGTTCTCCACGATTTTATTTGCCAGTTTCACCCGAAAATCCTAGCGCGGCTTATGGGCAAATTATTGTTAATGTTCATGACTTTGAAACATTGGATGCGGTAGTGATCGAGCTTAGAAATTGGCTGAGTAATACTTTACCCAACCCTATGGTTAGGGTGCGTAAATATGGCGTAGGGCCTTCTGTTACGTGGACATTTGAAGCGCGCTTCTTAGGACCTGCGGATGCAGATCCTGCTATCTTGCGAAACTTAGCAGAGCAGGGAATGAGTATTTTATATCAGTCGCCCATTGCTAAAGAAGTTTCTACAGACTGGCGCCAGCAAGTCTTAGAGGTTGTGCCTGAATACAACCAAATTAAGGCGAGAAGAACGGGGATTTCACGTTCTGATTTAGCCAATACGACCAAACGTTTCTATGATGGTTATCGCGTAGGAACGTATCGTCGTGGTGATACTCAATTACCGATTGTTGTGCGTGAGAATATTGAACGAAGAAGTATTAATGATCTTGATGTATTACAAATAGAACCCGAAAATCAATCAACGCCAGTTCCCTTGGGGCAAGTGATTAATGGCGTAGGGGTTGAGTGGGTCAATCCTATTATTTGGCGTTATAACCGACACAGAGGGATAACGGTTCAAGCTTCTCCGATTGCCGGCACTACGGCTGCGACGTTAAGAACGTCTGTGATTAAGCAGTTTGAGGCGATTCCGATCCCCGAGGGTTATAGGCTGCAATGGTTTGGGGAGCATAAAAGCACTGTTGAGGCTCAGGCTTCTTTGGTACCTGGGGTGGTTCCTGCGTTTGCTTTGATTCTATTTATTTTGGTCGCGCTGTTTAATGCTATTCGGCCGATGATAATGATTGTATTGATTATTCCTTTTGTCATGATCGGTGTATCGTTTGGTTTGCAAGTGAGTGGTGCGGCTTTTGGTTTTGTCGCTATCTTAGGGGTGATGAGCTTGGCGGGAATGATGATTAAAAATTCAATTGTATTGGTTGATCAAATTGAATTTGAAAAGGCGCAAGGAAAGGATCCTCATCAAGCCATTATTGATGCGACTATCTCTAGAATTAGGCCAGTATTTCTTGCCGCGGCAACAACGGTTCTTGGGGTGATCCCTTTGGTTGCTGATTTATTCTGGCAAGGCTTGGCTGTTTCTATAATGGCGGGCTTATCTTTTGGTACTGTCTTGACCATGATATTACTGCCAGTGCTTTATTCTTTCTTTTATAAAACTAAAGCCTACTCCAGGTGATAACGCGATATTTTATTAATTAAGCATTTAGCCTATAGCTACCGAATTATTTTACGGTTTACTCATCTCTGGACAGCGTTATATAAAAATGCGCGCCTATGTGTTCATCATTGACACTAGTCTCACAGCGTATGCTGCCGCCAAATTGATTGGTTATGACGTTATGAACAATATGCAAGCCGAGGCCCGAGTTTTCTCCCATATTAGTGGTGAAAAATGGATCGAATACTTTTGTTCGGTCTTCTTCTTTTATCCCTATACCATCATCATGATATTCAATGAGGATCTTGTTAGTTTCACTGTATTTAGACTCACTTATCACTAAGGTAATATTGCCCCCCTGACGATTAGCAAAACCATGAGTAAGTGAGTTATTGATGAGGTTGCTGATGACTAACGTTAGCGCCACTGGGTAGCTCATCATTTCTGTACTATTGTGGTAGTTCACCGACAGGGCATGTTGGTGTTTTTGTAATCTACCAGCATAACTGTTGGCTATATCCTGTAATAAAACTTCTAACTTAAAACAACTTTTTACTTCTTCATTCTGGTCTACCGCGGTGGTTTTAAAACGGTCTATTAATCGACTGGCGCGACCAATGCTTGTTATGACCATATCGATTGCTTCGTCGCTTTGTTGCAGAAATTCTTCAAAATTATTTTTAGATATAGAGGATTCTTGGTGTTTTTTAGTAATTACTTCAATGTTATTTTTTAAGAATGTGCTGCTTGTTAGGCCTATGCCTAGCGGTGTATTTACTTCATGGGCAACCCCTGAGACGACTCTGCCTAAGGCGGCTATCTTTTTAGCTTCTATTAGTTGATCCATGGTGTCGTTTAATTCTTGAGTGCGCTCTGCTACTTTTTCTTCTAGGTGGGTATACAAGCGGGCATTCACCACCGAGATAGCGGCTTGTGACGCTATAATTTCTAATACCTCTTGGTGCTGCTGGGTGAAAGCATGGGTGGCGAGGTTGTTTTCTAAATACAGTACACCTACGAGTTCACCCTGATTAAGAATGGGCATACACAGCAATGATTTTAATTGTTGTGAAATCACATAAGGATCTTGAGTGAAATTACCAATGGCTGCCGCATGGGAAAGTACTTCGCGGCTTTTGCTGCGCGCTACAAATCGTATCACGGACTCTGCCAAGGTTGCACTGTTAGGAACCCTAGCTTGGTTTGGTGTAGGATTATTCTGTTTCGGCTCTTGCTGGCTGTCTAATTCGCCATAGACCATTAATTCACCGTTTTCTTCCAATAATAAGACGGCTTTCTCTGCCCCCGCTACTTGAATGAGTTGCTTTAATAAGGCTTCTACTAATAGATGGATTTTTACCTCACTCGAAATAGCCTGTGAAGCACGGGTAAGGCTCATAAATTCAAACTGTTGATTATTATCGATATTCAACGATGGGTTCGAAGGTGCATTATTAGACTCACCGACAAACACTAATTCAGGATATCGGTTATTGATGCGACTCACCTGTAAATTGTTTCCCCAGCGCTTATACAGTTTTTTCGCTTGCGCTGCATATAATAAAGCCGATGATTGGCGATTGGCACTTTGGTGAAAATCGGCAAGGCGCTCATTGGCTAAAGCTTCATTAAATAGACTGCTTTCCTGCGATAATAGAATGGATTGCTCATAATAATCCAACGCTTTTTTATGTCTGTTTCTACTGCGATAGAATTCGGCTTTTAGTAATGTGTACATGGCTTCATAATTATCGGGGCGGTTATTCTTGTACTGCCATAGGTAGAAGAAATTTAAACGAAAATATAAAGCCGCCTTGATTCTTTGTTTTAGACTTAACTTTGTTGAATCCATCGCTAGGTAGGCCAGCGAATAAAAGTATCTGTGTATCGCATCTAGGCAAATGCCAAAAGTATTTAGCACCGTCATGAATAGCGTCATTCCTTCGACGACACAGTATTTATGATTTCCTTGTAGGTAATTATCCAGTTGATTTAATACATGGTAATAAGCTTGGAAGGTGACATTTTTTTCTTGGCTAATGTTACTGATATGCTGATTTTCATCAAAAGCTTGTTGATTACCAGAACCATTGGATGCCTGGAAATATTCGATAAAATGTAGGATGTATTTCTGATTGGCAATTACTTGTTGATCACCATTCTTAATATGAAACTGTAGCCACTTCAAATTTTCTTTATGAATGACTGGTAAATTATCGCGGCCAAAAAATAGTGATTGTGCGCGAGTGAAGACCACACAAAAATCTGCCCATTGCAGAACACCTAATTCGGCATTGAGGGTACGGGCCACTTCCATCATTTTTTGATAATGAGTAATTGATTCGGTCCAGGGCGCTGCAAAGCTGCTCATAAGCATCATGTTGCGGCCCTTAATCAGCTTGTTTGGGTATTTCTCTTCTAGAGTGAGACTTAGGTCGTAGTATTTTCGTCCGCTTTTGATGCGTTTTAATATGCCCGTTTCAACCAGTCCCGTCATAGCATAGCCAAAAGATGAATAAATATTATTGCCATATTTCAAACTTAAGCTGGCCATGCGCAGTGAAATAAATCCCATCAGATCGCCATTCACCATGTAACAAGACGGCACCATATTGGCAATAATTGCCATCATAGAGAGGCGTTTGTTGTCGGTTGTTTGAGGTAGGCTGAGCAGGGACTCTGTACTGCGGAATCTTTGGCGAAATTTTAGCCTCAAATATTCAACCAATACTGAGCACTTGCCAGGATTGGCCGGTAACGAAAGGCCATATTCTTTCAGTTTATTTAACGCAAAGGCAATGCCTTCATCATGACGGCTACTGGCAAATAACAAGTCTTGATACAACTGCACTACGGGAGTGATTTTGATTTGATCTTTTTCATGGGACATACACTGTTTGATTGTGTTTTCAGACAGTTCAAATCTGGCGGTGGTATAAGCTGTTTGGGCTAGTGAAAAATGTAAGTCGAAGGCGAAATCGGGTTGTTGCTGCCAAATAGATTCGTCTAGATATTGCTTTCCTTTTTGGAAAAATTCGACGGAGGGTTCAAAGGCCGATGACTGCTTTGCTTTCATGCCCGCACGAAAATTAAACTGGGCGAGTTCTATTCTTTGCTGAACATCGGTCACGGTATCACTGGAGTGATTAAGATGTTCGACGATTGAAAATATCTCGGTTTCAATGGTCGTTTCATCTAAGGTTTGCAACATATATTTTGCGATGAGGGCATGACGTTGAATACGTTTATCCTTCGCCCATAATGCATAACTGGATTCGTGTATTTTATCGTGGGTGAACTTTAGGCGCTTGCCTACTTCTTTTATCAGGCCGTCTTGAATCGCAGGTAATAAACTTTGATAGGTGGTATCGGTGTCTTGTTCTAATCCTAATGAAGCCATACTCAGTTTAAATTCAGCACCGAGGATTGCGCACATATTTAACGCACTTTGGGTGCGCTGAGGATATTGTCTAAGCTTACGCGTCATTAATTCAACTACGTCACCATTTAGGCTCGCCTGTCGAATATTTTCCATGTCCCAGTGCCAGCCCGTTTCTCGGTTAAATATTATCTGTTCATCCTGATGCAGGGCGGTAAATAGCTGTGTCAGGAAAAACGGATTCCCCTGGGTTTTTAACATCAGTTCTTGAGCGAGAGATTCAACCTGACTGAGGTTTTTATGCAAGGTGTCACAAATCAGATGCTGGATGTCTAGCTGGGTAATGGGTTGCAATGAAATTTCTTTTAGCTGTAGGCCTTCTTGTTTACTGTTATGCATAAGAATACTGAAAGGGTGGTGGCTATCCACTTCGTTATCGCGGTAGGCCATGATTAACATCATATGCGGGATTCGACTGCGCAACAGATGATCGATTAAATTAAGACTGGCGAGATCAGCCCACTGCAGGTCGTCTAGAAATAGAATGAAAGGATGAGGCGCTGCGGAAAATGCGCGTATAAATGCGGCACTGCAGCGATTAAAGCGAGCCAGGGTTTCTACCGAGTTTAATTCAGGTAAAGCAGGTTGCTGGCCAATAAAGGTTTCAAGAATAGGCAGTACCTCGATTAGACATTGGCCCTCACCGTTAAGCTCATGTCGTAAGGTATTGGCCCAGACTTCTATCTGCTCTTTAGGGTTCGCCAGTAGCTGGCGAATCACATAGGCAAATGCTTGTATGATGGCGCTGTAAGGTTGAGCTTTTTTAAATTGGTCGTATTTTCCTGAGGTATACAGACCTCGTTTAGCAACCAGAGGTTTTTGTATTTCATTGATGAGGGCTGATTTACCCACACCAGAATAGCCACCGACAATAATAGTTTCGAAGTTACCTTGCGCACTGGCTTCAAAGGTATTTAACAGTTGTTGTATTTCATGGCTGCGACCATACAGTTTTTCAGGGATCTGAAATTGGCTGCGTAAATCCAGTTGCCCTATTTCAAGGTTGTCGGAAATAAGTCCATTATTCTCCAGTTGCTCGAGGCAGGCATGAATATCTGCATTTAACCCACTAGCACTTTGATAACGGTGTTCGGCTTCTTTGCACAATAGTTTGAGGACGATGTTAGATACGGCTATCGGTATGGTGCTATTTATTTCATTAGGCGGTTTGGGTTGTTGCGCTATGTGCGCGTGTGTGAGTTCTAATAAGTCGGTCGATTGAAAGGGAGGGTAGCCAGTCAGCAATTGATAAAAAATGATGCCCAGGGAATACAGGTCACTACGTCGATCAATGCTGCGGTTCATGCGTCCGGTTTGTTCTGGAGAGGCATATAATAAATCGGTTATTTGATCTAGCGGTGTATGCTGGTAAAAAGCATTAAAAATTCCAAAACCTATGATTTTTACTTTGTTGGTACTTACTTCAATGGCAATGTTCTTTGGGGTTATGGCTTGATGAATAATCTTTTTACTGTGAATTTCCACGAGTCCTGCACTCACCTGGTCGATAATGTTAAGTGCTAGGGGGAGTGAGAGTATTCGTTGATCTTTAAGCAAATCCTGCAATGACTGACCCGGGAAATATTCTAGTACTACCTCTACGCCTTCTTCGGTAAGTATTAAACTTTCGACATTTGCTAGGTAGGGTGAGCTTATTTCATGCAAGCAAGTGAAGGTATTTTTAATGTGTGGCAGGTTGGTATATTTGGATGTGTCTGTTTGATAGTATTTTAAGATAACGGGCTTTTTACTACTTTGGCGTACACCTTTAAATACTAGCTTGTTCTCATTGTGTTGGAGTTGCTCTTTTATCTCATATCCGTCAAACGAATGCATAGTTCTTCAAGCCTTACTCAACGGACACTCATGTTTTTAGTAGCTGTCTATATATTGTAGACATTTATCGTAAGTTAGCTGCTAGTAAGGAATTAGATGCAGTATTGCGTGGTTTTTATTCACAAATGACACGTTATACTTGGTGTTATTTCGTTTGGTTATTTAATTGTTT
>MAAB01032416.1_pt1 | contig 15678 bp, 11 predicted proteins | sample 1115991 | NCBI WGS metagenome assembly MAAB01 (sample SAMN04961124, study PRJNA320927) | seawater metagenome | isolation source: sample BD02T18 sea water enriched with oil for 18 days | place: USA:Gulf of Mexico | collected 2013-07-27
AACTTCAGCACAAACCTTAGTCAGCGCCGCTGTTAGTGTAGTTTTACCATGGTCAACGTGACCGATTGTTCCCACATTGACGTGGGGTTTATTTCGTTCAAATTTTTCTTTAGACATTTCTCGTATCCTTTCAAAGTCCCACTTTAGGACCTGTTGATAATAGCATCTGCAATATTGTTAGGTGTTTCTGCGTACTTAAGGAACTCCATCGCGAACGTAGCCCGACCTTGAGACATACCCCGAAGGTCTGTCGCATATCCAAACATTTCCGCTAATGGGACCTCGGCACGAATAACTTTACCCGAAGGCGTATTATCCATACCTTGAAGAATTCCACGGCGACGATTTAGGTCTCCCATAACATCCCCCATGTAGTCTTCTGGCGTAACCGCCTCAACTTTCATGATTGGCTCCAGCAAAACTGGGTCGGCATCCAAACAGCCCTGCCGAACAGCCATCGATCCAGCTATACGGAAAGCATTTTCATTTGAGTCGACGTCATGATATGAGCCATCATAAAGGGTTGCCTTAACCCCGAGCATAGGAAAGCCGGCTAAGATGCCGGTCTCCAACTGGAGTGAAATCCCCTTTTCTATCGCGTTGAAGTATTCTTTCGGGACACTCCCTCCCGTAATCTGCTCAACAAACTCAAACCCGCTTTCAGTATCGATAGGCTCAATTTTCAAACGCACATGGCCATATTGCCCACGACCGCCAGATTGCTTTACAAACTTACCTTCTGCATCAACAGACTTTCGAATGCTTTCCCTATAGGAAACCTGAGGTTTACCTATATTCGCATCAACAGAAAACTCTCGACGCATTCGATCAACCAGAATATCAAGATGTAACTCACCCATGCCTGAAATAATAGTTTGACCAGTCTCAGCATCCGTCTCAACGCGGAAAGAAGGATCCTCTTGAGCCAAGCGAGCAAGCGCTAGCCCCATCTTTTCTTGGTCAGCCTGGGTCTTAGGCTCCACCGCCACAGAGATAACAGGCTCTGGAAAATCCATTCGCTCCAAGACTATGGACTCTTTCAAATCACACAAGGTATCCCCAGTAGTGATCTGTTTAAGACCAACGGCCGCAGCAATATCTCCGGCGCGCACCTCTTTAATTTCTTCTCGAGAATTGGCATGCATCTGCAAAAGCCGCCCAACCCTTTCTTTTTTCTCTTTAACAGAGTTAAAGACAGTATCTCCGGAGTTAAGCACCCCAGAGTACACACGAAAAAAAGTTAAATTCCCAACAAATGGATCAGTGGCAATCTTAAATGCTAGCGCAGCAAACGGCTCTTCATCCGAGGATAATCGCTCACCCTCTGTTTCACCGTCAAGCAACACACCTTTAATGGCAGCAACTTCATTCGGTGCAGGCAAATATTCCACAACGGCATCAAGCACGGCCTGAACACCTTTGTTTTTAAAGGCAGAACCACACAAAGCTAATACGATTTCATTATTGAGGACCTGCAACCTTAACCCGACTTTGATTTCATCGTTGGTCAGCACACCTTCTTCAAGGTACCTTTCCATCAACTCTTCATTAGCCTCGGCTGCATGCTCAATCATTGACTCTCGATACTCTTCGGCTTGCAACTGAAGAGACTCCGGAATATCTCGCAGCTCATAGGTCATCCCCTGATCCGCTTCATTCCAATAAATCGCCTTCATCCGAATAAGGTCAATTACACCTTCAAACTCATCTTCAGCACCAATAGCTAACTGTATAGGGACAGGGGTTGCTGCGAGCCGATCCTTAATTTGATCCACCACTCGAAGAAAGTCTGCTCCCGCCCTATCCATTTTGTTAACAAAGACGATTCGTGGCACTTCATACCGATCAGCCTGTCTCCACACAGTTTCTGACTGAGGCTCCACACCTGACGACGCACAAAACACAACCACAGCACCATCAAGCACCCTCAAAGAGCGCTCAACTTCGATGGTAAAGTCGACGTGACCAGGGGTATCAATGATATTAACCCTGTGCTCGTCAAACTGCTTATCCATACCCTGCCAAAAGCAAGTTGTTGCCGCAGACGTGATAGTTATACCACGCTCCTGCTCTTGCTCCATCCAGTCCATGGTTGCCGCGCCATCATGCACCTCTCCAATTTTGTGAGAAATGCCCGTGTAGTACAGCACACGCTCAGTTGTGGTGGTTTTACCCGCATCAACATGAGCGCAGATACCGATATTTCGATATCTTTTAATCGGTGTTTTACGTGCCACTGTTCAGTCCCGTTAGAAGCGGTAGTGTGAGAAGGCCTTGTTGGCTTCAGCCATACGATGCACGTCTTCTTTCTTCTTGACCGCGCCACCTTTGCCTTCTACAGCATCCAGTATTTCGCCGGCCAAACGAAGGTCCATTGACTTCTCGCCACGCTTACGCGCTGCTTCAACCAACCAACGCATTGCAAGCGCAGTACGACGACTAGGACGCACTTCAACAGGTACCTGATACGTTGCACCACCAACACGTCGAGACTTAACTTCGACGACAGGTCGCAATGCTTCTAAGGCTTTTTCAAAAACCTCTACAGGCTCGTTCTCTTGACGCTCAGAAACCGTAGTCAAAGCCCCATAAACAATTCGCTCTGCAACGGATTTTTTTCCACTAACCATTACGTGGTTAATGAATTTTGCAAGGATCTGACTCCCGTGCTTGGGATCAGGTAATATTTCGCGTTTTGCGACAACTCTTCTTCTAGGCATAACTCTTTCCTAATATCTTCAGGACTCTCCAAGACGATAGCTTGGCCTTATTCACCCCTTAGTGCCGGGGTGTTCGCATTACAAACAATAAGCTGTATTACGACTTAGGCTTTTTTGTACCGTACTTGGAACGACCTTGTTTACGATCGGCCACACCAGCCGTATCAAGGGTACCGCGAACCGTGTGATAGCGCACACCAGGCAAATCTTTAACACGACCACCACGAATCAATATTACGCTGTGTTCCTGCAAATTGTGGCCTTCACCACCAATGTAGGATGTCACTTCGTAACCATTCGTAAGACGAACACGCGCTACTTTACGTAATGCTGAGTTTGGCTTCTTAGGGGTAGTTGTATAAACACGTGTACATACACCGCGTCGCTGAGGACAGCTCTGTAGCGCGGGAACGTCACTTTTTGCCACTTGACGCTTACGCGGCTTTCGAACCAATTGGTTGATCGTTGCCATGTAGCAATTACTCCAAGTATCATTTAATCAATGCGAAAAATCTCGCCACCCCCTATTTTTAGGGGATGCGAGATTTTATAGATGGATTCAACCGAAGTCAAGTCCACTCAAGAGGGTATCAATGCACCCTCTGCTTTATTCGATCAGATTAATCACCCGACGAATTTAGTGCTTCACTCAACGCCTGAGCAGCATCATCAGCTGTAAACTCTGGCGCTTGAGCAGGGCCGTTCAACAAAAGCTCACGCTTACGTCGACGTTCTGCATGATAAGCAAAGCCCGTACCTGCCGGTATAAGACGACCAACAACTACGTTTTCTTTCAACCCGCGCAAATCATCCGCTTTGCCGGTAACAGCCGCTTCAGTTAATACACGAGTAGTTTCTTGGAAAGATGCTGCAGAGATAAATGACTCTGTTGAAAGTGATGCCTTGGTAATACCCATGAGCACACGGTCATATCTTGCAATAAACTTCCCTTCTTTTTCTAGTATTTCACTTTCATCCAGGACGCGTGCAAGTTCTGCCTGCTCACCCCGAATAAAGACAGAATCGTTACTCGCGGTAATTTCAACCTTACGCAACATCTGACGAACGATAACTTCAATATGTTTATCGTTAATGCCAACACCCTGTAAGCGGTATACATCCTGAACCTCGTTCACAATGTAGTTCGCCATAGCGCGAACACCCTTCAATCGAAGAATGTCATGAGGGTTTGGAGGCCCGTCAGATACAATTTCACCTTTCTCAACGCGCTCACCTTCAAACACGTTTAATTGACGCCATTTAGGGATCAGTGCCTCGTAATGATCACCTTCATCTGGTGTGATCATTAAACGAATTTTCCCTTTCGTCTCCTTACCAAAACCAACCATTCCTGATATTTCAGCAAGAATCGAAGATTCTTTAGGTTTACGCGCCTCAAATAGATCAGCAACACGTGGCAAACCACCCGTGATATCACGAGTTTTCGAGCTTTCCTGAGGAATTCTCGCAATAACATCACCAGTACCTAGCTTACCGCCATCTTCTAGCTGAACGATACAGCCAGCAGGAAGGAAGTACTGGGCCAAAGTATCGCTGCCAGGCATTTTGATCGCTTCATTGTTAGCGTCTAACAATCGCACCAATGGACGCCGATCTTTTCCAGATGCTGGACGGTTCTTAGGGTCAATGACTTCGTAGTTACTTAAACCGGTCAAGTCATCAGTTTGCTTCTTGACCGTTATACCTTCTTCAAAATCACTAAAGCTTGCAAAACCAGCCACTTCGGTAATGATCGGGTGAGTATGCGGGTCCCAACTTGCAATGATTTGTCCAGGCTCAATTGCCTGACCTTCAGTGATGGTAATAACCGCACCGTAAGGAAGCTTATATCGCTCACGCTCACGTCCACGCTCATCTGCAACAGCCAATTCACCTGAACGAGAAACAGCAACTAAGTTACCATTCTCCTGCGTTACCGTCTTCAGGTTATGCAAGCGAACAGTACCACCGTTCTTAACCTGTACGTTACTTACCGCAGACGCCCTTGACGCCGCACCACCAATATGGAACGTACGCATCGTTAACTGTGTACCTGGCTCACCAATTGATTGAGCTGCGATAACACCAACCGCCTCACCAATATTAACCAAATGTCCACGAGCCAAATCACGCCCATAACAAGCACGACAAACACCGTAACGTGTTGAACACGCGATTGGGGAGCGACAAATAATCTCGTCAACACCCATCGCTTCTAGATCAATAACCCACTTTTCGTCGATTAGTGTTCCAGCTGCCACCGCAATCTCATCTTCTGTTCCCGGCTTGATAACATCAACTGCTACCGTTCGCCCAAGAACACGCTCGCCAAGTGGCTCAACGATATCTCCGCCTTCGATCAACGGAGACATAGGCAACCCTTCGCTTGTACCGCAGTCGTCTTCAGTCACAACAAGATCTTGCGCAACATCAACTAGACGTCGAGTTAGGTAACCAGAGTTAGCCGTCTTAAGTGCTGTATCCGCTAGACCTTTACGTGCACCGTGAGTAGAGATAAAGTACTGCAGTACGTTAAGCCCTTCACGGAAGTTAGCGGTAATAGGCGTTTCGATGATAGAGCCATCTGGTTTAGCCATCAAACCACGCATACCCGCCAACTGACGAATCTGCGCCTGAGAACCACGAGCACCAGAATCAGCCATCATAAAGATTGAGTTAAAGGATTTTTGCTCTTCCTCTAACCCCTCTTTATTGATTACCATTTCTGACGACAAACCATCCATCATGGCTTTAGCGACCAAGTCGTTGGTTCGCGACCAAATATCTATGACTTTGTTGTAACGCTCACCCTGTGTCACCAAACCAGAGGCAAATTGATCTTCAATTTCGCGCACTTCATCATCAGCTTCACTAATAATTCGAGCTTTAGCAACAGGGATAACCATATCGTTAATTCCGACAGATGATCCGGATGCAGTTGCTTGTCTAAAGCCCATATACATCAACTGATCTGCAAAAATAACACTCGGCTTGAGGCCAAGTTTTCGATAACAGTGGTTTATCAATCCTGAAATTGCTTTTTTGGTCATCGGCTTATTGATGACGTCAAAAGCTAGTCCGCGGGGCACTATGTCCCACAACAAAACTCGCCCAGCCGTTGTATCTATAATGCCTGTCGACTCTATTGGGTCGCCTTCATCTTGGATAACAGACTGATTGATTCGAACTTTAATTCGGGTATGAATTGTCAATGCTTTATTTACAAGTGCACGCTGAACTTCTTTCGAATCAGCCAGCACCATACCTTCACCTTTAGCATTAACACGCTCACGGGTGATGTAATAAAGACCTAGCACAACATCCTGTGTTGGAACAATAATTGGCTCACCGTTTGCGGGCGACAGGATGTTGTTAGTAGACATCATTAGCGCACGAGACTCCAACTGAGCCTCCAACGTTAACGGAATATGTACAGCCATCTGATCACCATCAAAGTCAGCGTTAAACGCTGAACATACGAGTGGGTGTAACTGGATAGCTTTACCTTCAATAAGTACCGGCTCAAACGCCTGAATACCCAATCTATGAAGTGTTGGTGCTCGGTTCAAAAGCACAGGATGCTCACGGATAACTTCCGCTAGAATATCCCAAACCTCAGCAGTTTCCCGCTCAACCATCTTTTTAGCCGCTTTAATTGTCGTAGCCATGCCACGCAACTCTAACTTACTAAAAATAAACGGTTTAAATAGCTCTAGAGCCATTTTCTTTGGAAGACCACATTCATGTAGCTTTAAGGTAGGTCCAACAACGATAACTGAACGACCTGAATAATCTACTCGTTTACCCAAAAGGTTTTGACGAAAACGGCCTTGCTTACCTTTGATCATATCAGCCAAAGATTTTAGAGGCCGCTTGTTAGAACCAGTAATCGCACGACCACGTCGTCCGTTATCTAACAACGCATCTACAGATTCCTGCAACATACGCTTTTCGTTACGAACAATGATATCGGGAGCATTAAGATCCAATAAGCGCTTAAGGCGATTATTTCGGTTAATTACTCGACGGTATAAATCATTAAGATCGGAAGTTGCAAATCGTCCACCATCCAAAGGTACGAGCGGACGTAAATCTGGCGGCAATACAGGCAACACTGTGAAAATCATCCACTCAGGATCGTTCCCAGAGTCATGAAATGCTTCCATCAGCTTAAGACGCTTACTAACCTTCTTACTTTTTGTTTCAGAAGTGATAGTAGGAAGCTCTTCACGCATTTCTTGAATCTCTCGACCCATATCCATGTCATTTAATAGGCGCTTAACAGCTTCTGCGCCCATCATTGCTTCAAATTCGTCACCAAACTCTTCTAACGATTCATAGTACTGCTCGTCATTAAGCATCTGGCCGCGCTCAAGTGAGGTCGTACCAGGCTCAATCACTACAAATGATTCAAAATACAGAACACGTTCAATATCACGCAAGGTCATATCAAGCAATAGACCGATACGTGACGGTAATGACTTCAAGAACCAGATGTGAGCAACAGGGCTTGCAAGATCAATATGCCCCATACGGTCACGACGAACCTTAGATAGCGTTACTTCAACACCACACTTCTCACAAATCACACCACGATGCTTTAAACGCTTATATTTACCACATAAGCATTCATAATCTTTGATAGGTCCAAAGATTCGCGCACAAAACAAACCATCTCGTTCAGGCTTAAATGTACGATAGTTAATAGTTTCTGGCTTTTTTACTTCACCAAAAGACCAGGATCGAATCATCTCTGGTGATGCTAAACCGATCCTAATACGTTCAAATTCTTGGTCTTGGCCTTGCGTCTTTAACAGATTCAGTAAATCTTTCACTGAATACCCTCCAGTTGGAGATTGTTAGGCGAGCCTTTCAGCTCGCCGTTTATTCTAGGTTTATACACTGAACTCAATATCGATTAATACGACTGAGTTAATCGCTCTCAAGTTCCATATCGATACCGAGAGAACGAATTTCTTTAACCAGTACATTAAAGGATTCAGGCATACCAGGTTCCATTCGGTGATCACCATCCACAATGTTTTTGTAGATTCGTGTACGACCGTTAACGTCATCCGACTTAATGGTTAACATTTCTTGCAATGTATATGCAGCACCATATGCTTCCAGCGCCCACACTTCCATCTCTCCGAAACGCTGCCCACCAAACTGAGCTTTACCGCCCAAAGGCTGCTGGGTAACAAGGCTGTATGAGCCTGTTGAACGTGCATGCATTTTGTCATCAACCAAATGGTTAAGCTTAAGCATGTACATATAACCAACAGTTACTTGGCAATCAAACTGATCCCCAGTTCGGCCGTCAAACAGCGTCATCTGACCAGAATCTGGCTGTCCGCCCAACTTTAACATCTCACGAATCTGAGACTCATTGGCTCCATCGAATACCGGTGTAGCCATTGGCACACCTTTACGAAGGTTTTTAGACAGCTCAATAATTTCATCATCACTGAAACTATCAAGATCTTCAGTACGACCACCAACACCGTTATATACCTTATCTAGGAATTCACGAAGATCAGCTACATCACGCTTAGCAACCAACATCTCATTAATTCTCTCCCCTAGCCCTTTAGCCGCTAGACCAAGGTGAGTTTCGAGAATTTGACCTACGTTCATTCGAGACGGTACACCCAGCGGGTTTAGTACGACATCAACTGGCACGCCTTCAGCATTATGAGGCATGTCTTCTACAGGCATGATAACGGAGATTACACCTTTGTTACCATGACGTCCGGCCATCTTATCACCAGGCTGAACACGTCGCTTAATGGCTAGATATACCTTAACGATTTTAAGCACTCCGTGGGCTAAATCATCACCACATACAATCTTGCGCTTTTTAACGTTTAGTTTTTCTTCTTGCTCATCTCGCACAACAACCAGGTGTTTTTGCGCAGCATCTAACTGCCCTGCCGCAGCATCATCTTCCAAGCGAATATCAAACCACTGAACAGGTTCAAGACCATCCAGAATCTCTTGAGTTAGAACATCACCTTTCGATAACCCAGCACCACCAGCAACTTCTTGACCAATAATAGATTTAGCAAGACGTGATAACGTCGCGCTTTGAATGATTCGGAACTCATCATTCAAATCCTTTCGGAACTCTTCTATTTGCGAGTTTTCAATATCAATCGCACGCTGATCTTTTTCTACACCATCACGGGTAAATACCTGCACATCGATAACAGTACCCTTGGTGCTAGTTGGTATACGCAATGATGTATCTTTAACATCGGACGCTTTCTCGCCGAAGATTGCACGAAGCAATTTTTCTTCTGGCGTAAGCTGGGTTTCACCCTTCGGTGTTACCTTACCAACAAGAATATCACCAGGGCCAACTTCAGCACCAACATGAACAATTCCAGACTCATCCAGTTTAGCTAATGCAGCTTCACCAACATTTGGGATGTCAGCCGTAATTTCTTCAGAACCTAACTTTGTATCTCGAGCGACACATGTCAGTTCTTGAATATGAATCGTTGTAAAACGATCTTCCTGAATAACCCGCTCCGAGATCATGATTGAATCTTCGAAGTTGTAACCATTCCAGGTCATAAAGGCCACTCGCATATTCTGACCTAAGGCTAGATCACCAAGATCCACAGATGGTCCATCAGCCAAGATGTCGCCTCGAGCAATCAAATCCCCAACACTTACAAGCGGGCGTTGGTTAATGCACGTATTTTGATTTGACCGGGTGTACTTGGTCAAATTATAGATATCAACGCCTGCATCACCTTCAGTGATTTCTTCGTCATTAGCTCGCACAACAATACGACTAGCATCTACTCGATCGATAACACCGCCACGTTTCGCGACCTGACAAACGCCAGAATCACGAGCAACAACTGCCTCCATACCGGTACCAACAAGTGGCTTATCAGCATTCAACGTTGGCACAGCCTGACGTTGCATGTTTGATCCCATCAACGCACGGTTAGCATCATCGTGTTCTAGGAACGGAATCATTGAAGCCGCGACAGATACCACCTGGCGTGGAGATACATCCATAAAGGAAACGTTATCTGCAGTTGTTAATGTGAATTCGTTCTTGTGACGAACAGGAACCAAATCTTCGGTTAAGTTTCCTTCTTCATCTCGCTCTGCGTTTGCCTGAGCGATAACGTATTCGCTTTCTTCTATTGCAGAAAGAAACACTACATCATCAAGAACCTTACCACCTTTAACTTTACGATAAGGGCTCTCTAAGAAACCATAATCGTTAGTACGAGCAAAGGAAGCCAAAGAGTTAATCAAACCAATGTTTGGTCCTTCAGGTGTCTCAATGGGGCAAACTCGACCATAGTGCGTCGGATGCACATCACGCACCTCAAATCCCGCTCGTTCACGAGTCAAACCACCAGGCCCTAAAGCAGAAACACGACGCTTATGCGTAACTTCTGACAATGGGTTGTTCTGATCCATAAACTGAGAAAGCTGACTAGAACCAAAAAACTCTTTAACAGCTGCAGCAACAGGTTTGGCGTTAACAAGGTCTTGAGGCATCAAACCTTCACTTTCTGCCAAACTTAGACGCTCTTTAACTGCTCGTTCTACACGGACTAAACCAACACGGAACTGGTTCTCTGCCATTTCACCAACAGAACGTACACGTCGGTTTCCAAGGTGATCGATATCATCAACCACACCTTTACCATTTCGAATATCTATCAGTGTTTTTAGCACTTCAACAATATCAATTTTATCTAACGTGCCTTCACCTAGGATTTCTTCACGACCTAAGCGACGGTTAAACTTCATTCGCCCTACGCCGGATAAATCATAACGCTCAGCAGAAAAGAACAAGTTCTTAAACAAGTTTTCTGCAGCATCCTTTGTTGGTGGCTCACCAGGTCGCATCATTCGATAGATTTCGACCAAAGCTTCCAGTGGCGTTTTTGCAGCATCTGTACGCAATGTATCGGAAAGGAAAGGTCCGCGATCCAATTCATTTGTGTAAAGAGTTTCTAAAGAACTTACACCGCCATCCAGCAACTTATCCAAAACTTCTTCTGTAATAAGTGTATTACAATCAACAAGGATCTCTCCTGTTGCTGTATCAATAATGTTTTTGGCAATCACTTTCTCAGCAAGATACTCTCGAGGCACCTCTAGATACTTAAGCTCGGCTTTTTCCATCTTTTTGATATGGCGAGCAGTTACTCGTCGACCGGTCTCAACGATAACCTCGTCTCCCGCTTTGATATCAAATAATGCGATATCGCCACGTAAGCGCTCTGGAATAAGTTCTAACTTAAAAACACCGTCTTCAATAGCGATGTTATTAGTTTCAAAGAACATATCCAGCATTTCTTCCGACTCATACCCCAAAGCACGCAGCAAAATAGTCGCTGGTAACTTTCTGCGTCGGTCAATTCGAACAAAAACTAAATCTTTTGCATCGAATTCAAAATCTAACCATGAACCACGGTAAGGAATAACTCGTGCCGAATACAACAACTTACCGGATGAGTGTGACTTTCCTTTATCATGATCAAAAAACACACCTGGTGAACGGTGCAACTGAGAAACGATAACTCGCTCAGTACCGTTAATAACGAAAGTCCCGTTATTTGTCATCAGGGGCATTTCGCCCATGTAAACTTCTTGCTCTTTGATATCTTTAATTGCCTTATTTGACGATTCTTTATCGTAAATAATAAGGCGTATTTTCACGCGTAAAGGAGCCGAGTAGGTCGCCCCTCGTAACTGGCATTCTTTTACATCAAACGCAGGCGTTCCGAGTTTGTACTCTACATACTCTAGTGCGGCATTTCCTGAATAACTGGCGATAGGAAAAACCGATTTAAACGCTGCTTGCAAACCATCATCAATGCGGCTTGACGCCTTTGAATCCTCTTGTAAAAACTTACGGTATGACTCCATCTGAATCGCAAGAAGGTACGGTACCTCCATTGCATCAGTTAGGTCACCGAAGGTTTTTCTGATTCGTTTCTTTTCAGTGAAAGAATATGCCATCTAAGTTCCTCAGCTCTTCACATAGCGCAAAATTAGTAAATTTCGCTTTTGCTTTTTGCCCGTTGGCGTTTACTTATTTAAACTTCGAAAACGTCCAACTCATTCCAAACACCCTCTAATTTCATTGTGTAAATTAGAGGTAATTTTCCACCATTTTCAGCCAATTTATAATTAGCTTTATAAAAACGGCAAAAGGCCGGTGGTATAAACCACCAGCCCAAGGTTGATTAGCTCAAGCTAAACAACGCGTCAGCATCAAAACCTTACTTGATCTCGATGCTAGCGCCAGCTTCTTCAAGCTGCTTTTTAAGCTCTTCAGCTTCTTCTTTGCTTACCGCTTCTTTAACAGCTGCGTTTGCAGTTTCTACAAGTCCTTTAGCTTCTTTCAAGCCAAGTCCTGTTGCGCTACGAACCGCTTTGATAACAGAAACTTTGTTATCGCCGAAGCTAGTTAGAATTACGTTGAATTCTGTTTGCTCTTCAGCAGCAGAACCGCCTTCAGCAGCAACAGCAGCAACAGCTACAGGTGCAGCAGCAGTTACGTCAAACTTTTCTTCGATAGCTGATATAAGGTCAACTAGGTCCATTACGCTCATTTCAGAAATGGCGTTTAAGATATCATCTTTAGATAGAGACATGATTCAATTTCCTGTCTTAATGTAGTTCAAATTCTGCAAATTTGTATGTAAAAACAAACAATTATGCTGCTTTTTGGTCTTTGACCGCTGCAAGAACACGAGCAATTCCGCTTGGCACTTCATTAACAGTGCGAACGAACTTAGAGATAGGCGCTTGTAGAACACCAGCCAGCATACCGCGGGCTTGATCCATAGTTGGTAATTTCGCTAAACGATCCAGTTCTTCTGCACCGTAAAGTTCACCACCAACGGCAAACGCTTTAACTTCTAGCTTGTCGTTTTCTTTCGCAAAATCTTTAAGCAAACGGGCGCCAGCGCCTGGATCCTCAAGTGATAATGCAATGATAGTTGGTCCAACTAATGCTTCTTTTAGACACTCAAACTCAGTCCCTTCTACAGCGCGGCGCGCAAGTGTATTACGCACAACCTTTAAGAAGACTCCTTGTTCACGTGCTTGCTTTCGCAATCCAGTCATATCGGATACGCTAAGCCCACAATAGTCAGCAATCACAGCAGACAATGCACCGGAAGCGGCTTCGTTTACCGAAGCAACTATTGCTTTCTTATCTTCCAGTCTTAATGCCACTGATAACCTCCTAAATTCAAGGTATTTGTTTAGGCTTTTTTAGGGCCCGGTTGCGGCGACCTGACTCAGCAAGCTGAATCTGAACACCGCGTCTGCGTGGGAATAATTAAGCGGTATTTCTACTGCACCCACGGTCTTTGACGCGACTTGCTTTACAGCAAGTGCTCAAAGTTGTTAACAAATTCAACACTCTAACTTTCCTGAAAGGAAAATTTAGAATGTTAAACTTGCTGTATCTACTGATAACCCTGGGCCCATTGTTGAGGACAAGGTTATCTTCTTAACGTAAACGCCTTTAGCTGAAGCTGGTTTTGCTTTCTTCAGATCAGTCAATAAAAACTCTACGTTTTCTTTAATTGCTTCTTCAGAGAATCCAACCTGTCCAATTGAACAGTGGATAATTCCTGCTTTATCAGTTCTGTAACGAACCTGCCCGGACTTGGCATTCTTAACTGCTCCTGCAACATCAGGAGTAACAGTGCCAACTTTAGGGTTTGGCATAAGACCACGAGGCCCTAATATCTGACCAAGCTTACCAACAACACGCATAGCATCAGGTGAGGCAATAACTACGTCAAAATCCATTTTACCCTGTTGAATTTCCGCAGCTAGATCGTCCATCCCAACTATATCTGCTCCAGCAGCTGTTGCCGCTTCTGCATTAGCGCCCTGCGTAAATACAGCAACGCGAACGTTTTTACCTGTACCGTGTGGCAGAACACTTGCACCGCGAACAACTTGATCTGATTTACGAGGGTCAACACCCAAGTTAATCGCAACATCAATTGCTTCTTTGAACTTTACTGTTGAAAGCTCAGTGATAATGTTTATAGCTTCTGCAACTTGATAAACCTTACCTTCTTCAACTTTCTCTGCTATTAATTTCTTACGTTTCGTTAACGCCATCTTACAAACCCTCTACGTCTAGACCCATACTTCTCGCAGTGCCTGCGATAGTACGAACTGCAGCATCCATATCGGCAGCAGTTAAGTCAGCCATTTTGGTCGTTGCGATTTCTTCTAATTGAGCGCGAGTTACCGTACCAACTTTCTTAGTATTTGGCTCACCGCTACCCTTTTGAATTCCTGCTGCTTTAACAAGCAAAACTGCCGCAGGAGGGGTCTTCATGATAAACGTGAAGCTACGATCGTTATACACAGTTATAACAACAGGTACAGGTAGCCCTTTTTCTACATTCTGAGTCTGAGCGTTAAACGCCTTACAGAATTCCATAATATTCACGCCATGCTGACCCAATGCAGGACCAACCGGTGGACTTGGGTTAGCTGAACCAGCAGCAACCTGCAGCTTAATATAAGCTTCTATCTTCTTAGCCATGTTATATGCTCCGGGTTCAAACGCTCCCCACAAACACTGTTACCAATGCCGAAGGTTAAGCTCCCCTTTTTTTCAGACAAAAAATCCCCACACGATTAATCGTGCAGGGCCTAAATACTAAATTAACCTTTTTCTACTTGACCGAACTCTAACTCAACAGGTGTAGAACGACCAAATATGAGAACAGCAACTTGCACTCGGCTTTTCTCGTAATTTACTTCTTCAACAACGCCGTTGAAATCAGCAAACGGGCCATCGGTAACTCGAACCACTTCACCAGGTTCAAATAACGTCTTCGGCCTAGGTTTCTCAACGCCATCTTCAACACGCTGTAGAATCAATTCCGCTTCTTTACTGGTAATGGGTGCAGGCCTGTCTGCCGTACCACCAATGAAACCCATCACTTTCGGACATTCTTTAACCAAATGCCATGTAGCATCGTCCATTTCCATTTGAACGAGAACATAACCAGGAAAGAACTTACGTTCGCTCTTTCGCTTTTTGCCTTCGCGCATTTCCACAACCTCTTCAGTGGGCACCAAAACCTCACCAAATCGATCTTCCATCTCTGCACGTTGAATTCGTTCATTCAACGAACGCATTACCTGCTTTTCAAAGCCGGAATAGGCATGTACTACGTACCAGCGCTTTGACATCTATCTTCCTCTGCTGTTAACCAATAATCATTTTTATCAGAGCACCAAGCCCTAGATCTAGCAACCACAACACTATAGACATAAAAGCAACTACCGCAACTACTATTAACGTCGTTTGCGTAGTCTCTTGCTTGGTTGGCCAAACAACACGTTTCACCTCTGCTCTTGCATCTTTCAGCAGGGTTACAAATGCTTTACCTTTTACCGTTTGAGCAGCAATCAGTGCAGCTATCACTGCGACAACAAGAACTCCAACTAAACGATAGAAAAATGGCTGATCTCCATAAAAGGAATTGCCAACAACGGCCACCGCGATCAATACCGCAGTAATTAGCCACTTAAACATATCTATCCCAGAGGATACTTCAGTTGTTTCTGTATTTGTGCTCATAAGAAAAAATACTCTTGCCCACTGTTATTATGACTTCCAGCCGATAAAGCTGGCAGGCCAGGAGGGAATCGAACCCCCAACCTGCGGTTTTGGAAACCGCTGCTCTGCCAATTGAGCTACTGGCCTATTTCGGGCTTTACGTCATTAACGACTTAACATTTCACTTACTTAAAACTGAATGACCAAAATGAAAAATCATTTCGGTCATTCAAACTGCGTACAAACTACTTACGCAAGTACTTTTGCTACAACACCAGCACCAACAGTACGTCCACCTTCACGAATAGCGAAACGCAAACCGTCATCCATCGCGATTGGGTGAATTAGAGTAACAACCATCTGAAC
>MAAB01007536.1_pt1 | contig 15673 bp, 26 predicted proteins | sample 1115991 | NCBI WGS metagenome assembly MAAB01 (sample SAMN04961124, study PRJNA320927) | seawater metagenome | isolation source: sample BD02T18 sea water enriched with oil for 18 days | place: USA:Gulf of Mexico | collected 2013-07-27
TGTAGCGACAAAGTATCTTGCTAATTATTTAGGTTGGTTCAGGTTTTTTGAAAATCACGACAATCCAAATGAAAACAGTATGTTGGCGATGCAGACACAGTTAAGGTGAACATAGCCAATCAGATTAATTAATGGTTCAAATTTTAATGGGAATAAATTTTCAAGAACAAGGCGCTTGATTGAGCAATAGCTGGCTATTGGGATTGAAAGCTACGATGTTATTGGAGATTTAGGTCATTTAAAAAGATCACTTAGTTAGTTTGATTGGTATAATATTGGCTTAGTTGGTGTTTTTTTATGCCCTGCTCTGTTTGAATTATCACCATAAGTAGTAGCATAACATTTACGACATTCCCTGAGAGAATGGGCAGTAGACTAAAGCATCAACCATGCATGTCTATTTTATTCGATTAATCACTGATAACTGACTGAAGTAATGCCACATGCTCTTTATAGCCCTCCTCATTGAAGTTAGTAGAATGATAATTCATAAAGCCATGTAAGTACTCAACTTGTGAAATACTAACATTAGGCTTATTTTTAAGTTTATAAATTAACTCAGCTACATCAAAGTGCAACTCACTTTGAGGGAACACTAGATTAGTTTGATAACAAGGTACAATTTCAGTGAGATTTCTAATTTGTGAGCCATAAAAGCAAAAAGCTTGCTTAACAAGATTACGCTCATCACTTGCAGATAAACTCCAAACTGCGGAAGCGCCAACACTAAAGCCAACTAAGGTTGTTGGGCTTTCAAACGTTTCTAATGCTTTCAATAAAATTGAAACGTAACATTCAAGTCCTACCGTGCTGACAAAATAAGAGTATGCATCCGCTTCATTATTAAACGCCATGCTTTGCCCATTGTATGGATCTACAATAGTTGTAGCCCCGAGCTCATCTTTCAATCTTAATAATCCAGGTGTAATACCAAAAACATCTGAAACTAGCGTTATACTCATAATTTTCCTGCTAAGACCCAGTTAATGCGGCATGTTCAACTGACAGCGCTAATTTTTCAATGCCATGAGAAGGGATCCACCTTTTAAATTCAACAAAACCGTGTTTTTTATATAAATTAATGGCCGGAATATTCACAACCGCAGTTTCGACAATTCCTTCTGTATAATTCATGTTTTCTAGCACATAGTTTATTAACTTCTTCGCTATGCCTTTTCTAAAGTAACTAGGATCGACAGTTAAACTATTAATATGTAATTGCCTCCCCTCCATGGCAATCTCAATAACGGCAGCGAGACATTCATTTTCGCTAAAACCATAAAATTGTGTTGTTGAATTTTCTATATTGTTTATGCTTCGAAAAAGTGGCGGAAAATCAAGAGTACCTATAAGTTGAGCTTCAACTTTATAAGAGTTTTGAAAAATAGTGAATATATCGTTAGCCACTGCTTCATTCGAATTATCAAGTTTTGTTATCATCAGACCTTACCTTAAAATTTTTCATTGTTCTCTAACATCGCTTTATATACCCGTCACCATTCAAGATGCATGTTTCAGAGCGCTTGAGCGATTTCAATTCAAGGCGCTGTGATGCAATAATGGTTGTTCCATTATAAATCACTGCAACGAAGAAGTGGTATTGCTCAAACGCTTATATGATGGGTTTAAAATGACTTTATGCTGCGGTAAATAATCAAAACATAGAGTGACTATGTTTGAATTATTCTCCTTCCCTAAAGGCATTTTAATTCCCACTGAAATCGAGCACTTTGAATGGTAACGGGTATATACTCATCCCACTTGGAGGTGCTTATTAAGTTAAATAATTTAGCTTTTATCACGATTACCAATCTTCTACTGACAGCTTTGGCCATTGCTCTTTCCATTTAAAGGCTTTATTTTTATAAATTGATTCGTTTACTAATACTTTATTCGGCCTAACACGAAGAGAAAGCATATCTTGAAAGCCATAAGGTGCTATAAACTCTAATGCCCCATCTTTCAAACGCATTGCCATACAAGCCCCAATAACAGGCCAGGTAGATATTGACTCTTGAACACTTAAATATTCACTTTTGGGGATACCAAAGCGCTCTTCGTACCATAAATGTATTCTAGCAATATTTTTAACATCAAAAGGAATGGTAGTATTTGAACATGCTTGAGTGAGTGACTGCAGATAGTTGTTTTCTGACTGCCAACTTAAGTCTTTGTCATCCCAATATAAGATATCAATATCCTTAATGTAGGTATTAAAATCATAGTCATGCATTATATTCCATACATTTTGGAATATTGCGCCTGCACCGAGCCATGCATTAGGGATCTTGTCGATTTCTGCCAATATTTGTGGCATGTCATCAATGGTCATTACAAACTCAGACAATAGCTTAATTTGCTCATTAAGCGATAAGTGCTGTCCATTAAGTAATTTACTTTTCATGTTGAAGTTCATCAGTTGAATTATTCGTTATGCGCTAAAATAAAAGGCTATAAGTTGCTATTGTCAAAGGGATTTTGAAGGTTAAACACCTATTACATCATGCTATTTATACGATTATAAAAAATCGTTTTTTCATTTTGGTAAGCATCTTTATCCCTAGGATATTTTGCTTGCAACTGCTTTTTAAGTTGATTTAATTGAAAAATGAGTTCTCTGTTACCTTGCATTACCTTAACAAAATTTAAATGCTTTCTTATTTCCATATCACCACATTGAAAAATATGTAAATGCACTTTCCGCTGACTTTTAGAAAAGTACTCTCTGCCAGAGATACCATATTCGCCTTTATGGATATAACCAAGTTTGGTAATACTATGTTTTAATTTTGAAACCTCTGAAATATCATCAACAACGCCTAACAGATCAATACAATCTTTCGCATACAAACCAGTTATTGCAGTAGAGCCGATATGAAAAATTTCAATTATCCCTTCATAGCTTGAAACAATAGCGTTTTTCTCATGTTGAAAGTCTGATTGCCAATCTTCATTGTGTGGGTGTAAATACATAAATTAATCGTGCTCCGGCGCTATGTTATGCGCTTACATTTTATTAGCTATAATTGTGAATAGAGTTAAATACTCACCTAGATTATCGCTATCCGATTCCAATTATTTAAAGTAAACCCCTTTATTGAAAACTAATGGAAGCATGTCTAATCCTTTTTGGGTATTAATCATTTTAGCGGTTATGACAACTTGCTCGTTTACCTCTACAACACTGCTAACACAACAAATGCTAGATGAAGCGCAATTTAACATGATTGGTAAATTATGTTCAGTTGGCTCAATGTCGGCTATGCTCGACATTACCTGCTTATCGCAGTTCTTGCCACCAAACTGCCGAGCTAAATCTTCTTGTCCTACCCCAAGTTCATTAACGGAGAACATTTCTCGTTTGAGTAATAAATTAGTCGCTTGTGCACTCTTTGGAGCTGAAATAATCAAATGATCTTTTTCAATTTGGGAAACCCAAGCAATTGACATGCCTTGATAATCATCATTCGTTCCGGTAAGAATGATATAAACGCCATTGGTGAACATAAAAGACCTATATATTAAGCGCCCAAAGAACAGGCTTTAATGAGAAAAATGGAACCTAGCCAATAGCTACTATCCCAACATTTGTCTCATCTTACGACCGCCAACAGGATTTAAACCATTTTGTTGATAAAAGTTTAAGGTACGCTCAAACTCGGGCAAAGGCGGAGTACATAACTCAATGCATGACCAATTACATCTTTTTCCATAACCCTTAACTTGCTCAATTAACATTGAGCCTACACCCGAGGCCCTAAATTGAGGAGCTACATAAAACTCCTGCACGACACCAATCTTACCACTTACATATAATGCATATGTTTCGGTCATAGTAACAACAGCAATAGGGTTATTTTCATACTCGCCAATAATTGCACAATAGTGACCGTCTTGAATTAGCTCGTTACACCGTTGGATGGTTTCATTGAGATCATTGTCAAAATGCTTGGCATTGGTTAATGAAGAGATTTCATTGGTAAGCGCTACAACCAAGTTCCCTATTATTTCAGAATCCTTGGCTGTAGCTCGTCTAAAGTTGATTTCCATAGTTACTCTTGATTGTTGTTAACGACTAATTAATAGGATACAAAGAGTAGCTTATGCATCTTTTATGCTTTCGTTTATCTTGTCTTGTTCCATTTTCGCAACTTTATCGTTTAACTCTGCGAGAGACATTTTATTAGTAGTTTAGCGATGAACGTACATCGTCCATAACTACCAATAACAGTGTCGCAATAGGTCCTAGTAATAACGAAATCAGGAACCAATTTAATCCTTTACGACCTTTACCTTGAGCCAAGCCAGCGTTTATTAAAGCTAAGGTGCCCCAGCCAACAAAATACGAACCTGAACTTGCAATAGTTTCCATAACTTGAAATACCTTTTATAAAGACTAATGCCTCATTGAGAGGCATAAATTTGTTTGTTTGTTTGTTTGTTAATTGTGGTACTAAGCAGAACAAAGAATTTGCCTTCCTGCTTTAAACACTTCTTGTATTAAATTGTGCCAAAGTATCAATGATCTTTTGTGCGCATTGCTCGGGAGAGTTAACTAAGGTATTGACCTTTATATCGTATATTACTCCCTCATGAATACTTTCATACTGAAGCTTAGCTAATCCAATGTCACGATCCCCGCGAGCAATTTCTCTGTTTTCTAACTCGGGTAAAGGACACTCTACTTTAACGATTTTGAAATTCAACCCATCGAGTTCTTTTGTCAATTCAAGGTATGTTTTTTTACCACAAAATACACTATCTACTATGACATTATGTCCTGTTTCAGACAACGCCTTTACGGATTTAGCAAGAGCAAGCTTCATCTTTGGAAAATTATTTGAACCCGCAGGGATACCATGAGGGGTCATGTCCCAAAATGCATCTAAAGAACAAAGTAAGTAAACCTCAGTGAGCTGATATTGAAGTTCTCTAGCTAAAGTTGTTTTGCCTGAGCTTGAAGTGCCATTTAGCACGATTACATTTCCATTCATTACTTTATTAACCCAGGGCAGATTATATTTATACAGAATTATCACTCACATCTATCATAGTGTTAACAATGCAGTTTGAAATTTTTGTTATATTTCATTACTCGAATATATGCTGAGTATTGGGAATTTATGCACGCCAAATGATACCGTAATTGACTGCGTTTCGTGTCCCTCAAAGTTTAATTTATATTCAAGGGGGCTTAGTCGACTGCCATCAGCAAATAAACCTATTAAATGATCATGGCTAAAATCGCGATTACCGGCTGATAAATTACTCAGCGTTAGAACACTCCATCTTTCACCCACTTCATTGCTCATGAGTACATAGTTGATTATTTTAAAATCACCTTTTTTAGGCTTAATGTTTTTATCATTCGGAAAAGAAAGCTGAATACTCTTTGATACTGTGCGATCAACCGTTAAAACGTCGACAGCTTCTGCTTGAGTTAACCAGGGCATTAATAGTAGCGCTGGCAATAGATATTTAAACATACGGATTGACCCTGAAATATTATCCCATAAAGGAGACATTTATTGTTAATAAAATGTTGAACGCAGTGAAAAAACCAACTGTTTCTGTCCTGATTTATGCCTTGTGTATACGATTTAGCTGAAACCTTAAAACTTCAGCATTTTTTTCTGGTGAATAAATTTGATTAATATACTTCCCATTGCAACGCTCTATAACTTTTTTTGAAGCTACATTATTGATTTCACAAGTCACAATAATACTTGTGCTTAGTATATTCCCCTGTATCCAATTGAGCATCAGTTGAGCAACACCTCTGCCCCGCGCAGATGGTTTTGTTTCATAACCGACGTGTCCGATAACTCTTTCAACATATTCATTTGTGCCATGACGATATCTAATAGCCCCAATAATTTCATTGTTATGAACACAAAAATATGTCGAGGTTCGCGGTGAACCTTCCGGTAATTCTTCACCTTTAGCATTTAGAATTAATAGATATAAATAGGATTTTACATCGGTTAATGCAGACTCATACTTATTAATGCCGTTATTAAAACAATCAAACAAGAAATCTGTATATGAATCTAAATGCTTCATGTCGGCTAAGACAATATCCATAATTCACCTCAATATATATCGCCGCGTAATAGTAGTAATAATGTGAAGTTAAAACTTAACACATTGTTTAAGTTATGTTTAAAAGCTAGTTCAACATCACTTGGCACTATCTAGCTTAGCAAGTTCATTGCCTACAATAGCTTCAAGGTTTAAGGTGATTTTTTCTGCTGACCAATTCCACCATGCTAGTTGTAGTAATTTATCAATAATGGCTTGTTCAAATCGTTTTTTTATTAATTTTGCAGGATTACCGCCGACAACACTATATGCAGAAACATCCTTAGTAACAACAGATTTACTGGCTATTACAGCACCGTGTCCAATGTTAACCCCTGGCATTATTGTTGCCTCATAACCAATCCAAACATCACTACCTATTACAGTGTCACCTTTAAATGGTAATTCACCTTCACTAGGCATGGTTTTTTCCCAACCATTACCAAAGATATAAAAGGGATAAGTCGAGAAGCCTGAAGCTTTATGATTAGCACCATTCATTATAAATTTTACATCTTTTGCAATAGCACAAAATTTTCCAATGATTAATTTGTCACCAATAAAAGGAAAGTGATACAAGACGTTATTTTCGAAATTCTCAGGACCGTCGGGATCATCATAATAGGTATAATCGCCAACGAGTATATTTTCACTTTTGATATAATTTTTAAGGTATCCAACTTGTGGAAACCCTTTCATGGGCTCTTTATTACTCGGATTTGGGCCAATCAAATTATCCTCCTTATTTTTGCAACGTTTTACTCTAATTTCCCTGTTATATACCGTAATCTCGTTCTACTTTTGATATTCGAACTTTAAAAGAATCGTACCAAGATTTACGTCCTGTTTTTTGAGCATTTAAATGCTCAGCGTTCGCTTTCCAATGCTTAATAGAATCAAGATCTCTCCAGTAAGAAACCGTTATACCAACATCTTCTCTGGCTGATTCTATACCTAAAAAGCCAGGTTGTTGTTGAGCAAGTTCAACCATTCTATCTGCCGTTCCTCCATAGCCATGATCACCCTCAGTTCTTGTCGAGGTAAAAATCACAGCAAAATAGGGAGGTTTTGGTGTATTGGCAATAACTGACATTGATATTCCTAGATATATAATGCCCGATAAAGGGCGATGAGTGGTTGAGACACAAAGTGCTACGAACTGTATTTTATCTTGTTTAAACGGCTTGTTATAAGTCTAATCAATGACACACGAACAAGCTATTTCTCCGTCTTGAATCCATTCTCTGTAGCGTGAGCCACATTTCTTTTTATATTGACTACACATTGCCTGGTTACCGTAAGAAGTACTATTGCCCGTAACCGCTGTAGTTATACTGCCATTGACAATATCGTCTGTCGACCAAGGTTTAGTAGCCGTTGCTGCACAACCTGAGAGTAAGGTCATGTAAAACCCTAGTAAGATTAAATAAGTTTTATTACTATTAATCATTTTTATACTCCAATCCTTATAAACTCAGTTGCGTTAAGTGCCTTATTTCATTACTTTATTGGTAAATAAATATCGGTGATCACTTCATTTTCTGGCACTTATGGGAATAAGATAACTCTTTCTAAGAAGATAGGAAAGTCTCTCAATTAATAATACGCCCCTGGATATTCCATCGTCGCGACAATGGGGCAAGTATTATTGACTTAAATACGTGAACGTTGTGAAAAAATGCTAATGATTTTGTATTATTTCGAATGACTTTAAAGCTATTGCCTTTATGATTCGAGTAACATTAAATGATAAACGATACCCTTTGTATTTTGATGCGTAGTCTCTAGACGAAAACCAAAGCTTTCATACACTGGAATCGCCATAGTCGAAGACTTCACCCAGTAGTTGCCATTACCTCCTTGCTCGATACAAAACACATTCGCTGCTAACCACAATTGTCTAGCGATATTTAACTTTCTCGCTGTAGGGTCAACGAAAAGCTGGCTTAACTTCTCATTTTTGTACATTGCTATTATGCCAACAATTTTGTCTTGCTTGATAAAGCATAACATCAAATAATCCTGATTCTGGATACGATCTTTTATTGCTTTCAATTCGAGAGTTGCTTTAAAGTGTGCAATACCTTCTTTAGTAAAATCAGTGTTAGTTTCTGGCTGAACGGCCTTTAATATTAAAGACTGAATGCCTTCTGCATCGTTAATTTTCGCTTCGCGTATACTCATTTTAACCCTAGGAAGTTATGCTTTAATGGCAACCAATGCACCAGTAGATACCATGATAGTGCCGGCAGTTTTGTTTATAATTGATGATGCATTAGGACTTTTTAACATTTTCTTAGCTCTAAGTGCCAATAGTGCATAGCAAATATTGACACTACCAAAGGCTACCGATGCAACAAACATGATAGAAAACACATCATAGGTAGTTACTTGGCTTACATTGATAAAGGCAGGAAACAAACCAACATAAAAAATAATAGCTTTGGGGTTACCTAAATTTATCATTAGCCCAGTTAATAAATTTGTAAATAAAGAAGACTCTTTAGATTCTTGAATGTCTTCAGCAGTAACTTTTGTTTTAAGTAAATTAATACCAAGCCAGATAAGGTAAGCAGCACTTATATATTTGATGAATAAAAATGCTGTGCCCATTATTTCTGAGATGACTGATAAACCAAATAACGCAAGAAGAATAAATAGAAAATCACCCAGAGTAATACCAACAATCATCATTAAACCTCGACTAAATCCTGAAGAAAAAGTTCGAGCGATGACTGAAAAAACAGCTGGACCAGGTACAATAGCTACTATTAACATAGCGCCAAACAGGGTAAGAAGATCTGAAAATGACAATGTAATTTCCTTGAGGTATACGCCGCATTAAGAGACGAACCATGGTTAATTAAGATTTAAAGTGGATCCAGTGAGCTGTAACATTTACGTTGAAAAACTTATTAACGCTCTTTAATTTCAGTTTCAACAATCACTATTACTGTATTGCCAATATTTTTAACATTGTGAGTTGTTGTTGGCAAATATAATGTTTTACCATCAGAAACATTAATCACTTTTGATTTCTGATTTTTATCTTTAGGGACTAACTCTAATATTCCACCTTTTACAAAGTATACGACTCTATTCGGGTGTATATGCGTATGCATGCCTGATTCGGCGCCCGCAGGGTAAGTCAAACGAACGACTTCAACATCCGCGTTGTCGAGCAAGACTTCTCTCTTTCCACCTTTGTCATCTGCCAGACTAAGAGTAGAAAAGCCAAGTAAAAAGATGGGGATAAATATAAACTTCATAAAACCTCTTAATGATAAGCTCTTAAGTTACAACTAGTTGTTGTTACGACCTGCTTAATTGCCTTATTAGTTTAGAATTACATCAGTACTAATGAGAAAATACTAAGCCACATTAGTTGAAATCCATAAGAAATACGCTGATGAATACCAGGGTTACTTTGAGATTTTATAGCGTTAGCCATAGTAAATAGATAATAAACAGCAGCGATGACTGATACAACCGAAATAATACGAAAATATAGCGGAATAATTTCAGTCGTTGGGCTTATTGCGACTAATATTGGTGCAACAACTAGTGACAGTAACATTATAAAACCAGCCCAAGAATGCACTTTACAATTAAAGGTTGGATTTTTAGTAAAGGGATCTGCGTCCATTGGAAAGTAACCAGCTACCCAAGTACCAAGCCCATGAGCTATAACTAGCCAACCTGCAACATTAACTAAACTGGAAACATTTGAGAGCTCAGACAAATACCAACCAAAAAAGCAAAAGAAAAAACCTAGAGGGTAATTATTAATTAAGGGAGAGAGTTTTTCAGTTGGGCTGCCTGTTGCACCTAGTTCACTACAAAATTGTGTAGAGTGATTAAAACCCGCATAAAATCTACCTGCGACATAAACACCAATGAAAATCCAAAGAGTAGCAATGAGTCCTGAAGAGACCGCAATACTTTCAAACATGACCAAATTCCTTTTGTATAATAACGCCCACGTTAATCGGGCTATAAGAGTTTATTATAATGAGCCGTGTCGCTAATTAAAACCTAAACAACTGTTTAAGCTGAGAAGCTCTATTGTATTATTTAGGTACCTGACACCATTCTAATTCTTTCTGCAGGCACCCTTAGCTGCTCTATCAAATAGATTTTAAAAGCTGCTTCGTACGGTTGCTTATCTATGGATTTTTGCATACATAAAAGCCATGTTTCGCTTTCTTCAACACCTACTGACAAATGTTTATGTGCCTGAGGGATATTAATACTGCCGTAATTGTCCGCATATAATTTAGGTCCGCCAAGCCAACCAGACAAAAAATAAGCGAGCTTTTGGCTAGACTCTGATAAATCACTAGAGTGCATATCCCTAATCTTTTTTGCTTCAGTAAAAACATTCATATTATGGTAAAACTCATCGACGAGTTTAGTAATACCAGATAACTCTCCAGCCATCCTATAAGAGTTATCTCCTACCCCATACTCACAACTTCTATTAACCATAAATAAACCAAACCTCATTTTGGGCCTACCGCCCTAATATTGAAAAACGGTTAGCAAACACAGTAACGCGTAACTTAAAATAGACCTTGTTCTATCCTTGTTTTAACTTTTTGGCATCACCGCCAAACAACCAAATGATAGATGATTCAAGCAGTTCAGCACCATGCACCAAGTTATGCCCTTGTGAACCAAACGCAAACTTGAAGTCGTAACCCTTAAACGTCAATGCAGACTCCATCTGTTTGTTGCCTAATGCCCAATTGCCATATTTGGTATCAAGATCATTAGAGCCACTTTGGAAAAACATTCTAATAGGTTTTGGGTATTCATTTCTTATTAGGTATGGAAATTTACCACCTCCCCTAATATCAACAAAACTGCCACAATGACTTAATACATTGCCAAATAAGTCAGGACGAAACCAGGCTACTGACCAAGCACATAGTCCACCTGAGCTGAAACCAACGGTTGCTCGTTTATTTGGGTCTAGTGAAACATTCAAGTCTTTTAATGCTTGAGGAAGTAGCTCGTTAACAAGAAATCGCGTGTATTGGTCGTTAACAGAATCGTACTCAATGCTTCGCTGTGTATCTGGATGATGTTCCGGTTTTGTCGGATCTAATACAATACCTGGGTTAATAAATACACATATCGTAGGTGGGATTTTTTTCTCTACAATGAGCTTTTCAATAACATGGTTCACCTTCATTGGTTTTGCTTCATCAATGTAATAGTAACCGTCTTGAAAAACCATTAAATTAGCGGGAATGTTAGCTTTATATTGCTTGGGAACAAACACCCAGTAGTATCTACTAGTTCCCGGATAAATCTTACTATGAAATGTGGCTTTATTCATTTGCTTAGTTATACCTTTCTAAATAATTCTTGATATCTAACAGCACATTAACAGCGAGGTCTGCCCTGCTTACTTACCTAAAGACAATATATGTTTTCTAGTGCTAGTATCCATTTTCTCAATAGCATACCTGATGGTTATTCTGGGCATTACTTGATAATTCATTTCGATATAGTTAATCACGTCATGCTGATGATGCACAGAGGTAGCTTTAAGTAACCAACCAATACTTTTTTGAACAAACTCATCTTTGTCGTTAATGAGTAAAGTACAATTTTCAAAGACCAATTCTTTCTTTAGGTAATAGTTAGATTTACCAATTTTTCGTTTAACAAACTTTACCCAAGCGACATTACTCGCCCGTCGACACCAAGATACCTTAGAATGAGCCCAATGATTTGTTTTTTCAATTAAATGAGGGCGCGATAGAAAAAATTGATAAATCGTTTTTATACATAAATCATCAACATGAGACCAATTGCTGGCATAGTTCTCTAACCAAAATTCAAAGCGTAGTAATAAATCGTCATCATAATTATTCTTTATAAATTTATTGATTAGGCCAAAAGCAATTAATATTTCCTCGCTAAATTCCGCATTTCGAAGAATATACTCAGTGATGGCAAGCATTTCTATTGCCTTGATATTTTCATTATCAGTCTGAAAATTAAGAATTATCAACTTAATATCTGAAGCTGTAGCACCAATGCAGTTAATGCCATGAGGAAAGTAACGACGACTTGATTCCGCTTTTTCTGCGGTACTAACGCTTTCTAAATCAGTTTTTAGTCGTTGCCAATGTAGTTTACAGCGATTCATTTTATCATGTGACCATTGAAGATAACTTTAATCTCACAATACTTCCTTAAGTTAACTAGCATAATGAAAGCTTACTCGAATAGCGCAAATATTCTTTTGTCTGAATGTTGCAAATATGCGTATTTTAACGCTAATAAATGACTAGCTAAATCTGATGCGTTAACGCTTGTTTGTGCCCATGAGGATTCGTCTGACCAATGCTGCGCAATCCCTTTAAGGCTCTCATCATCAAGTATTGCCACTTCTTCGGAGAAGCTTAATGGAAACAACCATAGGCTATCACTTAAAGCAGAACTCGTGCATTTGAAGCAACTGAGTAAATCCCCTATTTGATCTTTGGTAAAATTACCACCACCCAATATTGAAGACTCAGGTACTTCTTTAAAATTGCTATAATCGCAGTCACTTTTTGCTGCAAAGAATATTACGTCCACACTCAATCCTTTAGGTCTTTTAACGCCTCACAAAGAGGCAAATAGTTTTTGAAAAAATGTTTTAGCCACGAAAAACAGCAAAGCTTTTTTGTGCTGTTTGATCAGTTTGTTATGCTGATATCACTTACTTAGGCTTTTCTTCATGAACAAGCATGTTCATGAATTTTGTAAAACGCCTTAGTCTGGTTTCGGGTTTCTTCGCACTGCTTAATCCGTACGCGATGGCATACCGACTCGATTTATTGAGTGTTTTATAAAACTCTTTAACATTCGGCTTGCCCTCCAGCGCCGCTAGGAAATCCGCAGGCACTTCCATTTCACTTACTACATAGGCGTTATCCCAACGTCCGTCGGCTTTTGCACAGCGAATATGCACAAGCCCTGATTCCATCATCCGACCCTCACTAATCAAACGTTCACTATGCTCAGTGTTCCTTTTAGACCAGTTGCTTCGCACTTTTCTGGGAGTAATGCGCTGAAGATAGGCTTGATCATCGATTGACTTCTTAATACCATCGATCCAACCCCAGCAGAGAGACTCATTCACGACATCATTCCAAGTTACACTTTCAATCCCAGTGTTTTTCTTATATATCTTCACCCATAGTTCACTTTCAGAAACGTGATTAACCTTGAGCCACTGGGAAAGATCTTTCGGTGTGGTAAATGTCTTGATTCTTGTTGGATCTGGTTCAGGCATAAAATGAGGCTCGCTTCGGCATAACGCCCTTGTTAATGATTTATCAATAGCTTATTAAAGGTTTGTTGACTCTAATTGCCATTGTGTCATTTCTTCATTGATAAAGTGATTAACTAAATCACGATACATTTTCTCAATTGCATCAGGGCTTAACCCTTCAGATGAAGCCCAAATCCTACGTTGTTCCAACATAGCTTTAAAGCGCTCTGGTGCACGTACAGAAGTTTCTGACGTCTTAAACTTTGAGGCCGCTTTCACATACTCGAAGCGTTTACCTAAAATGGCGATAATATCTCGATCCATATTATCTATTTCAACGCGAATATCTTCCATGCCCGTACAATTTTCAGGCTCTATATTATTTTGATATTTCATGGTGTTTAATCTCCTTATAAAACGAAAAATGCCAGGTAAATAGAAAATTCATCACTTAAAACAGTTAGTTAAAATAAACAACAAAAAGAAACTACCATCTATTCTGATCAACTTTTATTGTTACCAATTAGATTAACCAAGTGGCTTAGCAATAGGTAGTTTGCTAATATGCTTTTGATTCATAATGCTCAAAAGCGACTGAATATACGTTGAAACTGCTTTGTTTATAACTTCATCTCTACTCGCGGTATTTAGGAACAATACCATGCCCTTACTTGTTTGAGGATCAAAGTATGTGTAAGTACGAATACCGGGATCTCCGCCATTATGCCCAATAATTGTATCACCTGACTTTCGCTTTATAACGTTCCAGGTAATTGCCTGTTTATAAGAATCTATTTCTTTTACCTTAGATAAAACACTCCCCTGTGAGAACTGAGGTCTAAATATAGACTGTACTGTCTTAGGCTCAAGAATGTGAATTTCGTTATGTCGGCCTTCATTTATCATAGTTACAATGAATTTTGATAAATCAGTTACGCTGGTTCTTAAACCACCATCAGGCCATGTTACCAAACCGTACCATTCTATTTTTTTTAATTCTTCATCCTCAAATTTATAGAGCTGCGCATGATCACTTTGCTTGATATCAGAAAGCATCCACCCAGTAGATGTCATCCCTAAAGGAGTAAATATATGCTTTTTAGTAAAATCATTAAAAGGCATATCAGAAATGCTTTCAACTACAAGAGCAACTAAGCCATAAGCAATATTGCTGTATTTTCTTTCTGTACCTGGTGCGTATGTAGCAAAATTATCGACACTGTAAATGGCTTCTTTAGGAGTGAAATAGTCTTTCAAAAAATTGCCTAACGGTATTGGATTATCACCTCCATAGTGATAACTCAAATCGCCGTCATATATAGCGCTTCTGTCTACTATTGCCGATGTGTGAGTTAATAGCTGGCGCGCCGTTATAGGTGTGTTAGGAAAATCGGGATGTAACACTGAAAAAGGTAAATAAGTATTTATGTTTTCATCTAAATCAAGCTTACCTTGCTCTACCAATTGCATCGCGGCAGCACCCGTTATGGTTTTACTTATAGAACCAATGTTTTGGATAGTCTTGTCAGTCATTGCTATCTTATTCTTCACATCGGCATAGCCATACCCCTTAGACAGTATTAATCCATTATGATCTAATATGGCTATCGAAAAACCGGAAACACCACTATTAAGTAGCGCTTTGGACTCGCTTTCAATATCTAATTCAGTTGCCCTCGCTGTAAACGAACTGATTAACAGGCAACACATGAGAATCTTAGTAAATAGGTTGAACTTAACAAACATTATTTTATTCCTTTGGCTTATAAGCCGATAACATAAATGGACAAGGCTGCTAAGGCCTACTTAACCGGAAGAGATAAATCACTTCCCCACTCACTCCATGACCCATCATATAGTGATATATTCGTATAATTAGCTAATAATGCTGCGACTAAGCCAATACAAGCTGTAATACCTGAGCCACAAGAGAATACTAACCGCCTAGCATCATCCTGTCCCATACTTGAGAATAACTTGTGTAGTTCCGCTGGACTTTTATATTTATTGTCATTAAGTAAAAGCTCAAAAGGCAGATTAATAGAATTAGGAATATGTCCACGTCGAACACCTTTCCTTGGCTCTTGAGCAACACCACCAAACCTATCTACAGCGCGAACATCAATAACACTAAACTCATTAGTCGATAGGTTTTCAATTACTTGGTGTTTGAGAACGACTGAATCAGCGTTAAAAACGTAAGCGTCCGGCAAAGAGCATCTAAACAATAAGTAGTTATCAAGTTAAGTTACTTCAAACAATTATTTGGAGTAACTTATGAAAATAACGCGAAGCCATGAGCAATGGCGAACTATC
>MAAB01007537.1_pt1 | contig 15670 bp, 11 predicted proteins | sample 1115991 | NCBI WGS metagenome assembly MAAB01 (sample SAMN04961124, study PRJNA320927) | seawater metagenome | isolation source: sample BD02T18 sea water enriched with oil for 18 days | place: USA:Gulf of Mexico | collected 2013-07-27
CGAGAGGTTTGCCGCAAAAAGTTTAGTCGTCCAAAACTGATTCAATTTCTTTCTACTATCGAGCTAACAACTATTGCTATGGAGGCCTGTGGTGGCTGTCATTGGTTAGCAAGGAAGTGTCAAGAGTTTGGGCATAAAGTACTACTCATACCACCACAGTATGTTAAGCCTTATGTCAAAACGAACAAAAACGATTTCATTGATGCTGACGCCATTGCAGAAGCAGCGATTCGACCCACTATGCGCTTTGTAAGCGTAAAAGCTGAATCCTCTCAAGTAATATCAGTTATTCAACGCATACGCTCAAGCTATCTAAAAGACAGAACAGCCTGCATGTCGCGTATCGGATCAATTTTATTAGAATTTGGCATGAGTTTTCCAAAATCTCATGCCAAGATGAAAGCATTATTACAATGGTTAGCTGAGCATGGTGAGCCAATACCACCGATGTTGCTTTTAGAATTAAGAGATCACCATGATTATTACTTGAAACTTAATCAGCTTATTTTGACTCAAGATAAAAAACTCAAGGAAATAGTTGACCATGACGAACGAGCTCAACTACTCAAAACGATCCCCGGAGTGGGAAATTTAACCGCTAGTCGTTGTTTATCAGATATAAGTAACGTTGCTGATTTTAAAAATGGAAGGCACTTAGCCGCCTGGATTGGCTTGGTGCCTCGTCAGTTTTCAACGGGAGGAAAGCCAACATTACTCGGTATAAGCAAGCGAGGGAATAAAGGCTTACGAGAGTTATTCGTTCACGGTGCAAGGGCTGTTCTTGTTAGGCCTGAAAAAGCTGTAGCTATTTTCGGAAATTGGATATTAGAATTACTATCGAGGAAACCATTTAACATCGTAGTAGTCGCGTTAGCGAACAAACTAGCACGTATCGCATGGTCGGTACTTTCAACCAAACAAGCATTCGAAGTTAGAGTGCAAGCCTGATTTGCAAATGATGATAAAGATGACACAACGGTTAGACCACTGGATTTAAGACCTGTGGGGCACTACAGCAACTTTTTAAGTATGCTTTGGCGTTTTTGAGGACAATCTAGCGCGGATCTCATCCTGGAGCTGGGGCTAATATATTGGTAACCCAAAAAGACTCCGAATACATTAGCGCAAACCAACTACGTTATCGATATTATTACTTGCAATATTGAGGCGGACCATACATATGTGCCCCTATATAACTTCAATTGTCTACATAATAGTCAATACTATAACTGTGGACAATTGAAGCTATATTGGGGCACATAACGAGACGGATATAGAACTTTATTTGAGCTGTCCGTTAATTGAATATTAGTAAAGGAAAATATATCCCAAAAGAGAGGTACCTCATAGTTGAAACTAAAATCAGCAACCCTTGGCTTTAAAATACTTCATAGATTATTTGCAAGTGAGTGGAAAATTACTGGCTGCATAATTACCCCCACTAACTAGAAGAGACTAAGTACGTTATCACTCGCCAACTTTAACATAATCAAGCAACATATCACGAAATGCTTTAATATCCTTATGTCTCTTATTACTATATTTAGGCTCTATTAAGCAAAAAGTGGCCGAGGTGTTTAATACATATTTGCTCGGTTTAACTAAGGTACCTTCCTTTAAATAATCGTCCACCAAGGCACCCCATCCTAGCGCGATACCTTGACTATTGAGCGCTGCCTGCAATAACATTGAGTAACTGTTAATACTAACTTTACTATTTAGCGCTATAGGAGGAAGCCCTACTTTTTTAAACCATTGTGACCAGGTAAGCCAGTCAAGCTGTGATTCGTCAAGACTGAGTAAACTGAGAGAAAAAATCTCCTTTTCGTCAGCAAAAGGAGTGATATTAGTCAAATATTCAGGACTACATACAGGGAAAACTATTTCATTAAATAATTTAGTTACTCGCATATCGGTTGGGGGGTTACGACAATAAAATAGACAAAAGTCGCTATCGATATTTTGATAATCAACGGTATGATCAGTGGTTAGAATCCGTAAGTTAATATCGTGATTTTTCTGAAATTGGGCTACTTTTGGTAATAACCACAATGTTGCCATCGCACTACTAGTAGTTACTGTTAGCTGTCTCGCACTTTTAGACTTTTTGATTTCAGCCGTCGATTGGGCGATATTCTGAAGGTTGAGAGATACCGCACTGTAGTAAGTAGAACCTATTGTAGTGAGACTAATTGTTCTATTTTTTCTAACAAACAATGGATATCCAATGTAATCTTCTAAATTATGGACTTGTCGACTAATAGCTCCTTGGGTTACGTTTAGTTCTGCTCCTGCTAGGGTAAAACTCAAGAGACGAGCTGCTGCTTCAAATGCTACTAAACTATTAAGTGGAGGTAATGGGGTGATTTTCATTTAACTATCCATAGAATTTCAATTGTGGAATGATTTATGGTGATAAATGGGCTGTACTGTATGTAACGACTATTAATATAAAAACTATTTGAACATTTCAGCTCATTCATAGGTATCATTTTATTCTTCCCGATAGTTGATAATAATTTAGAATTTATTCTACGCGACAATTTAAATAGTTAGCTCAATAATGATAAGAAATATCGCAGGATTTTTTAATACATGAATCGGCTATAGCCTTTTTATCTCTTAGTTGTTTATAAATAATTATATAGTTTTTTTTAACAAAATGGCTATTATAATAACTAGCCATTTAATCTGATAAATTAAACTCACCATACAAATTTAGATGGGAGTTAATGTTCGGCGTAAGCCAATAAACTATCGATTAGAAATAATAGCCGAGATTGATGTTTAGTCGCTTATTCCAATCATCAGCATTACCGACTAAAGTACCACCGACAAATGGTTGGTTTTTAGCTACAACCAAGTCAACATAGGCGTAGATGCCACCAGCACTGATCGCAACACCTGTTACATTCATTGTCGTATCGTCTAATCCGCCTGATTTATTGGTTACCAAGTTGTAATCGTTATAATAAGTCAGGTTAGTGATAGGTCCAAAAGACACTGACTGGCTGTAAGACAAGTTAAGATTATATGACGAAGCTTCAGTTGGAATTGAGTCATAGAATGCCCAAGCGCCTACAACGACAGCATCAGAGCCATTGTCTAGGTCATATTCATAATCTGAATACTGGAACATAATACCGATGTTATCAATCTTGCTCTTTACATGAAAAGCGTATGCTGTGTGGTCGCCTACTGAGCCAACACCTGAGCCACCTTCAAGGTCACCAGCTAGTAAAGATACACCCACTTCAGTATTAGAAAAGAAATTATAAGAATATCTCAGGTTAACAGTGTTACTCTCGCCCATTTCTTGAGTCGGAGCACTGTAAATCCCTTCGCCACCATCAAAATCACGGATACCAACTACATCGTAGGAATAACGATGGGTTTCGTCACCAGAATACCCGTCAACACCACCTTTTTCGTCATTTAAGAAATAGGCAATACGGATATCATGTTTGTCATACTTACCGATAAAAGATAAGCCTGTGTCGTAGTCATCCTCTAAACCAGCATAATAACCAGAGCTAAAGAAGAAGTTATTGGAATTATAGTTTAGGTTACCAAAGGGAACTTGGGTAATACCCACTTTCCCTTCCCAGTTGTCACTGAACTTGTAGCCAACATCGGCGTGGTGAACCACATTCATATATTGATACCAGCGATATTGAGCTGATAAGGTGACATCGCCAATGCTGCCGTTTACATCAAGACGAAAGACGTCAAAGTCCATATCTCCACCACGATTTTTATTGTCATCATCGTAATCTTCGTAGCTGTACTGAAAGCGTACAGCGCCGCCAATTTTTATTTTTGGCTCCAGTGAGGATATAGCCTTCTTGTCTTCTTTAACATCTGACTTTAGTTGATTTATTTGTTGTTGAAGCTCATCAATTTTTTGTGAGTCTGACATTGTCTCATAAGCCCAAACTGGAGCTGATGTAGCTAATAATAAGCCAAGCAGCGGTGTAAATGATTTCATTATATGTATCCCTTAAATTGTTATATCGTTTATTTTTATTTTTATTTTTTAGAGTGATAAATTTCAGCATAAATAATGCTGAAATTTATCACTAAAACTAGACTTACCTAATCACTTTGTGGTGTCGGTGTTAAATTATTTAAGCTGTTCATTTGGTTATTCTCAGGTTCGGCATCGTCTGAATGCTCTGAATACACAACTGGGCTGTCGAGGTTATGTGCTGCTGGGCGAACATGTTCTGGTAGCATTTCCCAAGGCTTAGCTTCGCGCCTAATAGTACGAAACAATGTAAATGTCATGATGGCAATAAAAATAGCAATAGGAAATCCTGCGATAATTGATGCGGTCTGCATTGCCTTTACCCCACCTGCATAGAGTAAGACACCAGATATACAAGCGATTATTATTCCCCATAAAATACGGATACTCTTGGGCGGTTCTGTTGCACCCGCAGAGTCAAGGGTACAAAGCACCAATGTTCCCGAGTCAGCAGAGGTAATAAAATAAGTACCAAGTAAAAGACATACCAGTAAACTTAAGAGACTACCCATGGTGCCACTATCAAGAGCGTCTATTAGGGTGAACATCGCTTTAGTCGGATCGTCTTTGGTTGCTTTAAGAATCGGCCCTCCGCTAAATACTTCGAGTTTAACCTTGCTACCAACAGTTTGAGTGGCGACTGCTTGCTCGTGCGCTATACGTGCATCTTGTTCAACTTTAAGTGCCGCTCCACCAAAGGTACCAATCCAAAGGAAGGTTATAAGAGTTGGTACAATTAAGGCTCCACCAATTAATTCACGAATGGTTCTACCGCGTGATATACGGGCAATAAACATGCCTACAAACGGTGCCCAGGTCATCCACCAAGGCCAATAATAGGCGGTCCACCAATTCTGCCAGCCTGACTCTTTTTGGGTATCAGTCCAAAAGCTCATACCAACCAAATTGTTCATATAGTTGCCAGTGCCTTCTATGATTGTATTAAAGATATAACCAGTTGGTCCTACGTATAGAACGACGGCGACTAGGGCAATTGAAATGAGCATATTCCATTCTGATAAAATTCTCATGCCTTTCGTGACACCACTAAGCACCGACGCGACGGCCGCGGTACACAACAAGAATATAATCAGTAATTGAACGGAGAGACTAACATCGATACCAAAGACTAGATTTAGCCCTGTATTAATTTGAATTGAGCCCATACCAAGAGTTTGCGCGATACCAAATGCAGTTATTGCTACAGTAAGAATATCGACGGTGTGACCAATAGGACCGTAAATACGATCGCCAATTAGAGGGTAAAGAATGGAACGTAACGTAAATGGTAAGTCTTTACGATACGAAAAATAGGATAGAGCAAGTGCAACAATAATGAACACACTCCATGGGTGAAGGCCCCAATGAAAGAATGCCAGTTGTATTGACATCGAAGCTGACTCATTAGTAAAGCCATCAGTGAATGGATTGCTCGCGTAGTGCCACATTGGTTCCGCAACTGACCAAAAGATTAAACCTATACCCATCCCCCCTGAAAATAACATGGCGATCCAAGACATATAGGAAAACTCAGGTCGTTCATCATCTTTACCCAGTCTAATATGACCGAATCGACTGACCATTAGATAGAGTAAAAAACCAACGACACAGGTAACTAGGCTGATATAAAACCATTTTAAGTTGGTAAGTAATAGCCCTGAAATTGTTTCAAAGTACTGTCCTGCTTCGTTGGCTAATATCGCACAAAAGAGTACGAAGCCAATAATAATGACCTTAGACGCGATGGTCACTGTTGGGTTGAGTCCTTTCAGCAACCCAGATTTAGCTCTCAGTTTTGCTCTCATTGAATTCATTGAATTCTCCAGATAATTCATTCGTTATTATAATTTTTGATTTAACCGTCGGTTGACGACTTAAAACATACCCGTTTTAAGTCGAGCAAAACAACTCACTATTTGTAATGTGAGGATGAGTTTTTCGCATGAATTCACTTTGAAATTGATACTTAATGTTGATGTAAATCAATTTTTCGATCTTTTATTGGGTCTGAACTTGATTTGGATCACTAATTTATAACTTTGAGAATTAGCGTTTTTTCTATTTGCATGAGAAAAACTCATCATCACCTAGGTAAAAACTTGTTTGATTATTGCGTGGTTGTTAATCAACATGACTCTTGAAAATAACGTAAATAATAATTTCAGCCGAGAGTGGCTCCCAGTCCAGGATATTACTAATGATAAAAAATAATTCTATAGCGATTAAACAGATTGATGCTGTGTTAGCTCCTATCACCGAGGCAACAGGTATCCCAAATATTGCTTATACTGATGAAAACTATTTCGCCTTTGAGCGTGATCAAGTCTTAGCAAAAACTTGGGTCTGCATTGGCTTTTCCTCAGATCTATACAAAAACAGTTATGTAAAGCCTATTAATTTTATGAATATGCCGTTACTAGCGATGCGTAATCGCGATGGTAAATTAGAAGTTTTTCACAATGTTTGTAGTCACCGGGGCATGAAGTTAGTACACGAGGCAGGTGAAATTCAAGGTGTTATTCGTTGCCCATACCATTCATGGACTTATAATCTTGATGGTGATCTCAAGGGAACACCTCATGTAGGTGGCATTGATGTTCATAAAGATGAACGTTTTAAGTGTGAAAAACATGGGCTTAAAGCCATTCGCTCGGCTATTTGGATGGACATGATATTCATTAACCTGTCTGGTGATGCAGCCGATTTTGACCAACATATCGCCCCGTTAACTGAGCGTTGGCAACCATTTTTAGGTGATGACGGTTATGACTTAATGCGCAGTGCGCTAACCAGTAGCAACCTTGAGATAACGGTTAAATCAAACTGGAAACTACCTATTGAAAATTACTGTGAGGCCTATCACTTACCTTGGGTTCACCCGAGTTTAAATACCTATTCGCGTCTTGAAGATCATTATAACATCATGTTTGAAGGTCGTTTTGCTGGTCAAGGAAGTACGGCGTACCGTCTTGCTGAGACGGCTGACACCATACTCCCTAAATTCCCAGCATGGCCAGCAGATAAATTACAACATGCAGAGTATGTTGCATTGTTCCCTAACGTATTAGTAGGAATTCAGGCTGACCATGCCTTTGCAATGATGATTGAGCCGATCAGCGCCGAAGAAACAGTTGAACACTTACGTGTATTTTATGTCGGTGATGATGCCATTAGCGATGAATACGCGGAATGTCGCAAAGCGACGGTAGAATCATGGCGCATTGTTTTTGGTGAAGACATTGGTGCGGTTGAAGGTATGCAAATGGGTCGACACTCTCAAGGATTTACCGGTGGTGTTTTTTCTCCTGAAATGGACTTACCGACTCACTACTTCCAAATTTGGCTTGCTCAGCAATTGAAAAATATAGAAGACGAGGCATAGTTAATGGAACATTATCTTAATTATATTGATGGTCAGTGGTGTGATAACGCTAGCCACCTGACCATAATGAATCCATCAACCGACGAGCCTTTCGCAACCATTGCAAAGGCCGACATTAATGATACCAATGTTGCGATGGCAGCGGCACGTCAATGCGTTAAAAGTGGTTCCTTGAGTGATGTGCGCCCTGCCGAGCGAACTAAGTGGTTATTACAAATTGCTGCGGCAATTCGAGATGTCACTGAAGAGGGGGCATTAATTTGTTGTCGTGAAAATGGTAAAAGCCTTAATGACTCGAGAGGTGAATTTACTGAAGCGGCTCGTTATTTTGAATATTATGCTGGCATGGCTGACAAAATAGAAGGTATTTCAGTACCTTTGGGCAAAGATTATATCGACTTTACCCAATATGTACCCTTTGGGGTGTCGGTACAAATTGTGCCATGGAACTTTCCAACCTCTATTTGTGCTCGCTCATTAGCGCCGGCACTAGCGGCAGGTAATGCGGTTGTTGTTAAATCACCTGAAATATCTCCAGCAGCGATGACGATACTATTTAAAGCGATTACCAGCACTGACTTACCTAAAGGGGCTGTAAACCTATTGTGTGGCGAAGGCTCTGTTGTTGGCGCACATCTGGTCAAACACCCTGAAACCAATCAAATAGTATTTACTGGTTCAGTACCTACCGGGCAGCGAATTTTGCAAGATGCAGCCATCAAAGCGACACCTTCGGTGATGGAGCTTGGTGGGAAATCGGCTGCTATCGTGTTTGAAGACGCAGATCTTAAATGTGTCATCGACAGCGTACAATCGGGTATTTACTTTAATGCTGGTCAGGTTTGCTCAGCAATGTCTCGCTTATTAGTGACTAAGAATCGTTACGAAGAAGTGAAAAGTGCAGTTGTTGAAATGGCGAACAGCTTAACCATTGGGCAAGGCGAAGATAATCCAGATTTAACACCACTGGTTTCTCATGATCAGCAGCAACGCGTATTACAAATGATTGAACAGGCGAAAGCTGACGGCGCTAAAATTCTTGCTGGTGGCGAAGCCCCTGATTGTACCGGTTATTTTGTCCAAGCAACGGTTATTGAAGCGACACCTGATATGGCTATTGCACGAGAAGAAATATTTGGTCCTGTACTAGTCATTATGCCATTTGATACCGAGCAACAGGCGGTTGAAATTGCTAATAATACAGATTTTGGCTTAGTTTCCGGGATATTTGGCGAGTCAATAAGTCAAACGCTGCGCGTAGCAAACCAGCTACGAGGCGGACAAGTATTTGTTAATGAATGGTATGCCGGTGGCATTGAAACTCCATTCGGTGGTGTTGGGCTATCTGGTTTTGGTCGCGAAAAAGGGCAAGAAGCTATATACAGCTATGTTCAGACACGCAACATCGCTATTCGACTTCAACCGGCAGGAAACAAATCATGAAAACTTGGCTATGTATAATTTGTGGTCTCATCTACGATGAGCGTAAAGGTTGGCCTGATGATGGTATAGCACCGGGAACGCGTTGGGAAGATGTTCCTGACGACTGGTTATGTCCTGATTGTAAAGTTGGCAAGGAAGATTTTGAAATGCTGGCTATTCTTGATGACAACGAAGTGGTAACAGACGCTATTTCATCAACAATGAGTACAGCTTCGCTGTCAACTGAATTGAAAACAGACACTAACGTAGGTCCTGAACATATCGTGATCATTGGTTCAGGTCACGCGGGTTATCACATGGCCAATGCATTGCGAGAGCAAGACAAAAATGTATCTATTACTGTATTTACTAGCGATGACGGTGCACTTTATAGCAAACCAATGTTGTCTAACGCATTCAAGCTAGGAAAAACGGCACAAGATCTAGTATCAGAGTCAGCGCTAGCATGGGAACAGCGTTTAAATATTCGGGTATATCCACACACCGAAGTATTGAAAATAGACCGTCAAACTCAAATGTTAACCACCTCTATCGGTGACGCACATTATGATCGCCTAGTGTTGGCAACAGGTGCTGCGCCAATTCGTATTCCGGTTACTGGTGATGCCGACTCTATGCTGAGCGTTAATGATTTAAGTGATTACGCCAAATTTAGAGCAAAAATAACTGATGCCAAGCATATCACTATTCTCGGTGATGGCTTGATTGGTTGTGAGTTTGCCAATGATTTGGCTAGTCAGGGTATTAAAGTTACCGTGGTTGGACTAGCAAGTTGGCCTATGGCGGCATTGTTACCTCAACAGGCTGGAGAGACCTTGCAGCACGCCTTATCGCAACTGGGAATTGAGTGGCGTTTGCAGCAAAGTATTCAAAGTATTTCAGCAAATGATCAAAATTATCGCGTTACGTTATCTGATGGTGAAGTTATCACCACTGATCTCGTGTTATCTGCGGTTGGCTTGAGACCCAACACACAATTAGCCCAACAGTCTGGTTTAGATGTCGCTCGTGGCATTAGTGTCGATCTGTGTCATCAAACCTCTGATCCTGTAATTTTTGCAGTAGGTGATTGTGCTGAAGTCGGTGGCAAGTGGGCTCCTTATATCGCACCAATCAATCAGGCAAAATCAGCATTGGTTCAAAGCATCTTAGGGCAGCCAATACCAGCGACAATAGTCGCAACCCCAATTATCGTTAAAACACCGGTAATGCCATTGTGTGTCATGCCTGCGATAGCAGATGGTGAATGGAAAATTGAACAAAAAGAGGATGGACTCACTGCTGGTTGTTATGATCAGCAAGGGCAGCTGTTGGGTTTTGTTTTATTAGGCCAACGCCAACAAAATGAGCGAAGCCAATGGCTAAGCACTTTTAATAAAAATCAGGCAGCATAGGAGTAATTATGTCTATTAACTTACCTTTAGATGACAACAATTGCGGCTGGTATGCGTCCTTACCAGAGCCTACTGTTCCTAAGCGTCTCATTGGTCAACAACGCGCCGATTATGTAGTGATTGGCGCAGGTTTTGCAGGATTAGCGGCAGCTAGACGGCTTGCTGAATTAGAACCTCAGGCACGGATTATTTTGCTTGATGCTCAGCGTGTAGGTTATGGCGCTAGCGGTCGAAACTCAGGTTTTGTCATCGACTTACCGCACAAGTTTTCGTTAGAACACCCCGACCCTGCTCACAAAATGAAACTGTTAGCACTTAATCGAGCCGCGATTGCACAGCTCGAAGGAGCAGTTAATCGATACGGTATTGATTGTCAGTGGTCACATAGTGGTAAATACCAAGGCGCGGTTGGTGCCCGAGGTGAAGCGTATCTCGATCACTTTGAGTCATTGCTCAGTGAACTTGGCGAGCCCTATGAGTTAGTTGACAAAAATAAGCTAGCAGGGGTAACTGGAACTGATTATTACAGTCGTGCCATCTACACTCCTGGTTGTTATTTGATGCAACCGGCGGCTTTGGTACGTGGCTTGGCTGATAACCTGCCTGCGAATATTGAGCTTTATGAAAATACCCCAGTATCAGGCTTAGAGAAGCAGGCTCAAGGCGTGAAAGTTAGTTGTCCTGAAGGAGAAATTATTTCCGATAAGATCCTAATGGGCACGAGTATTTTTACTAAGGAATTTGGTTTTCTTAAGAATCGCTTATTACCCGTGATGACATTTGCAAGTTGGACACGCCCACTTACCGATAGTGAGTTAGCAAGCTTTAGCGGACAGTTAAACTGGGGCTTAACACCAGCAGATCATGCTGGAACTACAGTAAGAATGACGTCTGATAGACGATTAATGATCCGTAATTCTTATCAGCATGTACCTAAATACGGGGCTAGTATTTCCACTCCTACCCGACAAAGTATCAAGCAAGATCATCGGGCAGCTTTTGAATCGCGTTATCCACAACTAAGTCATGTGCCTTTTAGTCATAGCTGGGGTGGTACGTATGCAATTTCTAGAAATTTCACTAATTTCTTTGGTCAGCTTGATGATGGGATTTTTGCAACAGCCTGTGATAATGGAGTCGGCGCTGCATGGGGGACCATTTCAGGAACCCTATTAGCTGAGCATGTTGTTGGCTCTAGTAGTACATTACTGAGCCATATTAAAGACGTCACAGGTATGCCCTCATTAAATCCGCCAGAACCTTTCCTTAGAATTGGCGTTAAAACACGGATTAAACTGGCTAAGTGGCAAAGTCGCAGTGAAATATAAAGCCAGTAATTAACATAAATACTCCTAACTAATCAAAGTTAGGAGTATTTATAAATATTTAGCTATCCCGTACTACTCAACAATAAAAATCAAAACTACAAATAGAGTCTAATCATGAGCAAAGCCAAACTAATTAAACATAATGAACTTACCTTTATACACCGTGGCGGTCCTCCGGGAAAAGCATCTGTTGCCCGCGCCGTAGGTCCCGATACGAGTAATAGTATGGCCGCAGGATTCGCACGCTTTGATGGCTGTGCTATCAGCTGGACCTTACTTTATGATGAAGTTGTGGTTGTAATGGAAGGTACTTTCAGGGTACGTACACCTGATGCCGTACTAGAAGGCCAAAAAGGTGATGTATTGTGGCTTCCTGATGGCACGGAACTACATTATGAAGGTGAAGAAGCCCTTATTTTTTATGCTGTACAGCCAGGCAACTGGAAAGAGCTGAATGGCATCGAATAAATTTAAAAGCAGCTGCTTTTTGTAATTTTGTACCTAAGTAGTAATGTCGTGTAATTTACCTCGCTAAAAACATACATAACAAGATTAGCATGAGCCAATTAATGTGAACAGATGAGATATGAATTCAGCTAGCGGGTGATTGTTGATAATACTAATGTGTTTTCGGATACGTTTACAATCATAAGCTTGACAGTTAATGGTTAATACAATGTCTGGAGGGGGAAGCGAATAAGTATTTGTAGTTACAAATAAAATAATCGTGGGTACAAACTTAATTTTTAATCATCTGACATCTAAATTAACGTGCAGATTATAAATATTAACTTATCACCTTTAATCTGAAAAATAAGCCATGGCTGACTGACTGAAAAGTTACTTTTACCATTTAAATTACCCCCTGAATTATGTTATTCAACAGAAGAATAAAGCAATACTCCCTGATAATACGAGAAAAAAATGTTTGAAGCGCAAAGAGATATCACCCTAAGGTTTTTGGCCGAAACACAAGATGTTAATTTTGGTGGGAAAGTTCATGGTGGGGCTGTAATGAAATGGATTGATTTAGCGGCATATGCGTGTGCAGCAGGTTGGAGCGGTCGTTATTGTGTAACTGCTTATGCCGGAGGCATTAGGTTTGTTGCACCAATACACGTAGGTAGCTTGGTAGAAGTAGAAGCCAAAGTTATTTATACAGGTAAGTCCTCTATGCATATAGCCATAGAAGTAAATGCTTGTGATCCTAAGTCGTTAAACCTGCGCTTAACTACGCATTGCATTGTAATTATGGTTGCCGTTGATCAAAACGGACAGCCTGAGCGAGTTCCACAATGGATTCCTGAATTAGATTCTGATAAAAAGCAGCATGAAACGGCCATTAAATTAATGGAAATTCGTAAAAAAATTGGTGAAGAAATGCAAGTTTTTTCTAAGAAAATTTAGTCTTTATATCAATAAATAACTCAAGCTTAAAGCTTGCTTTGGTTGCGATGAAGTAAGGAAGATAACCTTCGGTATTGTTAACTTTTTAAATCTAAAGCTTTAATGCTCCTTGGCACATAAACATAATAAAAGTAATGACTAAATGAACAAGTTTACATTTAACAAATCTGCTGATTTATATAATCTAATTTTAGGTGGTTTAATCGCAACCTCCTCAGAACAACAGGTAGGTAAGCTTGCCAACAAAGCGGCAAGTGAAAATATTTTTTTAGGAAAGTGGTTAAAAAGAGCCAAAAAACAAAGGTGTTATCCCAAAAGCGTATCCGATGATATTGATAATCTATTATACCTTTATTCCATCGAAGGGCGAACTGTAAATCTAGCATCGCTATTTAGAAAAATATTTCGGGAATGCCAACTTCTCAAAGTGCTGTCACAACAATTTAAGCAACCAGAGAAGCAAAGATTTGATAGTGCCATGAGCCATTTAGCCAAAGGTGATTGGTTTATTTCACTACCAATAAATCATTCTAAAGAGTCTGATGCCCCCTACAGGCCAACAAGAAAAAAAGAAATATACACAACAAAATGGTATTGGGATGGAACCTTCAATGAACAAAATAAATTAACCAAGTCATTTAGTATTTTTGTTGTTTCAGCTCCACAGGAAGTAATTGATTGCTTTTATGAACATGGTTTTGGTTTGGTTCAGGGGTTAATAAGCCGTGATAATGAAGGAAATGATTATTATCAGTATCGAATATTTCCGAACAATAATTGCGATGGAGAGCTAGTTATTCCAAGTAAATTCCAACGTTAGCTTTAAAACGTAATTCGATATTAATTTCTTACAGATTATGTTTTCCCGTTAAATATTACAGATTAATAGTCGAAGTTAGTCTATTTAAATTACGCAGAAACCCTTATAAACACTGAATTCAGAGGTTATTAACGATTGAATAGCGCTATTAGAATCTTCGTTATTCTACAATAATATTTCTATGACAATGTATAGGCTCTACAACCCTAGCTATTAGTCAGGAGTTCGGTAATTATTATATTATGTTGAAATCTACTATCCTTGGTATTTATTTAGGTTTTAAAAATTAGCAAACATATTGAATTAGTTAGAATTAAAACCGCTATCTGTCAAACTTAAATAGATAATGGTAAAGGAACAAACCTACTACTGTGGCTGTAAGATAACTAATTCAGTCAAAACCACTAACATTGTGCTTCTGTATCGGACTGTAGAAAATCAACTCGATATAGGTAATGCATTTAAGGCCCTTTTTATGAGGTAATTCAGAATAAACGAGTAATAATACAGGTTCTTTATCAACTTTATACGATGAGATTTTCCAAATGAAGACAAGTTACCCTATAAACCAATTTGCAAATGATGTACTGAAAATAATGAAAGAAACACAAAACGAGAAGTTAATAATTTCTTCTGTTACCCCTCTTGCGAAACGAGCTGCTGCCGAACTTGCATGGAGGAAAGTAGATATGTATATAGCAGATCCTAAGTTGGGATTTGGGTCGACTCTTTTACATGCAGAATCAGATAACTCTCTTTTTATTGTCATTGATAGTTGGTTGCCTGGACGTGGCGTTCGACCACATGATCATGGAACCTGGGCCGTTGTGGTTGGTGTTACTGGCCCAGAAAAAAATACTTTTTGGAAAAGAATAGATGACAGTTCTTGTGAAGGACATGCCGAGCTACGTAAAATAGAAGAAAAAACGATTTCGATTGGTGATGTGGTATCAATGAGAACAGGTGAAATACACAGTGTAGTCAATGAAACCTCAGAAACTATATTGTCTTTTCATGTTTATGGAAAACATTTAAATTATACAGGGCGATCTCAATATGATGTTGAGAATAATCAAGAAATTCCATTTGTTATCGAAACGAGATGAATGTTAGGCCGTTCATAATAAGTAACAGCAGCGCACTTCGAAAATCTGGGCTTGTCTTCTTGCTGTTGCGTAGGCTTTTTAGCCACTAATTTATAGTTTATAGTTTATAGTTTATAGTTTATAGTTTATATGGCACTTTGGGGCGGAAGCGCCTTAGAATTAATACTTTAAATTCGTTTAAAACTTGAATGATTCCAATGACCGCTTTGGGGATTTGAGACCTAACTCCATGCAAAAATGTTAGGCAAACGTTCAGTTGTAAATGGATGTGAGTTTTTAATTGAAAATTGCAGTTTTAGGCTCAAAGTTAACATCAAGTGATGAAAGTTCAACGGCAGCAATGAGCTTAAACCCGTCTCACAGCCGAGTATAAAATCCTGGCTAATAATATTCTAAATATTATCAAGGATGCACAAAAGCTAATGTCAGCTTGTGGCTCAGCCTGTGTGAAAACTAATTATTGTAAGTTTTCATTATTGAGGGTTTATATCAGCTCTTTATAAGGCTTCGCGTAGCGAAGCCGATATTTATGAATATCCATGCTCTATATTTTTTATTCGTTCAAAATTGCTGATATTGGCTCCTATTTGGAACATATTTGGGTCTTTTAATGAAAGAGTTACCTCTTACGGCAACATCACTTCCTTCATCAATATTTCTGATCCAAATATACTGAGCATTCTTTTTAAATTATACGCCAATACATGCAGGTTCAATTCTGTACTGACATTTTTAAACCCTCTTGTTAAAAGGTGCGTGGCTC
>MAAB01039163.1_pt1 | contig 15664 bp, 14 predicted proteins | sample 1115991 | NCBI WGS metagenome assembly MAAB01 (sample SAMN04961124, study PRJNA320927) | seawater metagenome | isolation source: sample BD02T18 sea water enriched with oil for 18 days | place: USA:Gulf of Mexico | collected 2013-07-27
GGCAACTAGCAGTATCTCTTTGCTCATAACCCTGGCCCTCGTAGTCCTATTTGCTTTTGTTATCTTGAAATATTAAATTAGCTTTATCGATAGCATCGATCGGCAACAAATATTCATGGCTATCAACTTGCACCACGATATCTTCACCATCTTCGATTGCCACTAGCTTGCCTTTGAATTTACGTCGCCCTTCAAATGCGTATCGTAATTTCACATCAACAAACTCGCCAACATAACGATTAAATTGTTCTAAAGTAAAAAGTGGTCGGTCCATACCAGGTGAAGAAACTTCTAAATTATATTCACTGGTAATCGGGTCCTCAACATCAAGCACCCCGCTCACCTGGCGACTTACCTGCGCACAGTCATCTACAATAATACCTTTTTCGCTTTCTATATAGATGCAAAGCACAGAGTCTTTTCCTTGAGAGCTATAATCTAGCCCCCACAGCTCAAACCCCAGAGCTTCAACTACTGGTCTTATAAGTTCGATTAACTGCTCTTCTTTACTGGCCACGTTTACTCCACAGATATAAAAATTGGGCTAAAGGATAACCGGTAAAACACCAGACATCCGAGCCCAATTTGTGCACTCAAAAGACGCTTTGAGGCATTTTTAATACTGGCTAAATGTCGATACCAATTCGCACCAACAAAAAACCCCTTATCGGAACCACTTTAAAACCTCTTAAAGCAATCCCACTAGGGGTCAAAATCATCAGATCAAAGATCTGGATGTTTAAACTTAGTGGCGAGGCCTAGCCTTAAACACACTAAATTCACGATAATCAGATTCTCTATTTAAAGAGCGAACCTATTACCGCATTTTCACTAACTTTATTTCATACCATCATTAAAGACGAATATTTAAATAAAGCTTAATAAAAATGGTTGCGGGAGCCGGATTTGAACCAACGACCTTCGGGTTATGAGCCCGACGAGCTACCAGACTGCTCCATCCCGCGTCAATGTTGCACATTATAGTGCGTTCCCTTTGCTTCAGCAAGGAACTCCGACTATTTCAAGTAAATTAACCGAAGGGGGGGCACGCATAAATACTCACAACTTAAAAGCCAAGCATAAAAAAAGCGAACTTATCGTTCGCCTTCAAAAATTGGTGCGGATGGAGAGACTCGAACTCTCACGGCCGTAAAGCCACAGCCCCCTCAAGGCTGCGTGTCTACCAATTCCACCACATCCGCAAATCTTTTCTAACCGCAAAAGCCGTAAATCCACAGCCACAACTCAAAACTTTGTGACTAGTAATCCCACCACCCCTGCAAATCTTTTCTAACCGCAAAAGCCGTAAATCCACAGCCACAACTCAAAACTTTGTGACTAGCAATTTCAGCACTCCTGCAAATCTTTTCTAACCGCAAAAGCCGTAAATCCACAGCCACAACTCAAAACTTTGTGACTAGCAATTCACCACTCCTGCAAATCTTTTCTAACACTAGAAGCTACAAGCGCAATCTAAAAGATTACAGCTAGCAACCTTCTAATATTGCTATAACTTAATCTACAATCGGCGCTTCAGTTGTAGCCGGAAGAACTTGTTCTAAAACAGGTACTTCAGATTCAACTGGCTGAACCACATTAACTTCTTCAATGGTTGGCAAGCCCGCATCAACAATCCCAGTTGCCTTCTCCTTGGCAAAATAAGCCAAGGCAAAACTACTAGCAAAAAATATGACAGCGAAAAATGAAGTAGCTCGGGTTAAAAAGTTACCCGACCCACCACTACCAAAAACAGTTTGCGAGGCGCCACCACCAAAACTAGCTCCAGCTTCGGCACCCTTACCCTGCTGAACAAGCACCAAGGCAATAATGCCAACGGCAACTACGATATGACCAATAACAATTAAACTTTCCATAAATCCTGCCTAACTTGCTGCTTTACAGATTTGAATAAAATCATCTGCATTAAGAGACGCACCGCCTACTAATGCTCCATCTACATCCGGCTGAGCAAATATTTCTACTGCGTTACCCGGTTTAACACTACCGCCATACAAAATCTGCATGCTTTGAGCAATGCTTTGATCATTTTTCGCTAACAAACCACGGATCGCCTCATGAACTTCCTGAGCCTGCTGCGGAGTTGCTGTTTTACCTGTGCCTATTGCCCAAATGGGCTCATAAGCGATAACGGCCTGGGCAAACTTTTGAATACCCACGACATTTAAAACTGCTTGAATTTGTTTCGAGATCACATCCACCGTAGTGCCTGCTTCTCTTTGCTGTAACGACTCACCCACACACAATATAGGAGTGATATTGCCTGCCTGCGCTTGCACAAACTTGGCGGCAATTTGCGCATCGCTTTCAGCAAATAATTCGCGACGCTCACTGTGACCTATAATAGTGTATTCACAGTCAAAATCCTGCAACATCGAAGTACTGATTTCCCCCGTGTATGCGCCTTCCACATGCTCACTTATATTTTGCGTACCCCATTTAACCGGAGATACTGCCAATATACTTTTGCACTGAAACAGATAAGGTGCCGTTGAAAAAACAGCTATATCAATACTTGTCACGCCTTTCAAACCATTTGACAGATGCGTCAAGCGAGTTTGATTTTCGGCTAACGAGCCTTGCATTTTCCAGTTTCCAGCCACAAATTTGCGACGCATATCTATCCACCTACTACAGGAAGGAGGCGATACTACCTAAGATGCCTCCATCACGCAAGCCAAGCAACCCTAGAGCAGACCCTAGGCAGCTTTTGGCCATTAAAATGTCTATTTTTTAGGCTGCACTACTCACTACGCCCACTAAGCGCTCAACAAGGGCTTTAACTAGCGCCTCATCCTCACCTTCAACCATTACCCGCACTACAGGCTCCGTACCACTAGGCCTTAGCAATACCCGGCCACGACCAGCCAATTCTTCTTCTGCTAGCTGTACTGCTGCCTGAACCGAGCCAGCCTCTACTACGGACTTATCAGTCACTCGCACATTTTTCATGATCTGTGGAAACTTGGTCATTCCTAGCTTGTATTCATGTAGCTTTTTGCCGTGAGACTTAAGCGCTTTCAAAACCTGCAAAGCAGCAACAATGCCATCGCCAGTTGTAGTGGCATTTAGACATAAAAGGTGCCCCGAATTCTCTCCACCCAACGCCCAGTTACGCTCTTCAAGTTGTTGCAACACGTACCGATCACCAACGTTGGCGCGTACAAACGGAATATTCAACTCTTTAAGCGCCAGCTCCATCCCCAAATTCGTCATAAGGGTTCCGACAACGCCGCCCTGCAACTCATCCAGATCCTGCTGATGACGAGCAATCATGTAAATAAGCTCATCTCCATCAACGACTTCACCCTTATGATCTACCATAGCCACACGGTCACCATCACCATCAAATGCGACACCAAGATCAGCTCTCAACTCCAACACTTTGGCCTGCAAGGCCGCTGGAGACGTTGAACCCACTTTTTCATTAATATTCAAACCATCAGGTTGATTGCCAATACTCACGACATCAGCACCTAGCTCGGTAAACACGGCTGGTGCAATTTGATAAGTCGCTCCATGGGCGCAATCCAATACTATGCGCATGCCTTTGAGGCTAAGACCAAACACGGTACTTTTACAAAATTCAATATAGCGGCCGGCCGCATCATTAATACGCTTAACCTTACCCAATTTATCAGAGGACACGACCTCCATAGGCAAATCCAACAAAGCCTCAATAGCAGCTTCTGTTTCGTCATCCAGCTTACTTCCGTCGGCGTTAAAAAATTTAATGCCGTTATCGTAAAACGGATTATGGGATGCGCTGATAACAATACCCGCATCTGCATGGAAGGTACGAGTTAAATAGGCAATACCAGGGGTAGGCATTGGGCCCAGCAGACCGATATCTACGCCCGCAGCCGATAGCCCAGCTTCAAGTGCAGACTCAAACATATAGCCCGAGATCCGAGTGTCTTTACCGATCAGAATATGCTGCTTACCTTGACTTGCAAAGATCTTCCCTGCCGCCCAGCCAAGCTTCATAACAAATTCAGGAGTGATTGGTGCCTCACCCACTCGGCCACGAATGCCATCTGTTCCAAAATATTTACGTGCCATAGTGATCCTTCCTACTACTGCTTTTGATTATTATGAGCATGCATCAAACTGTTGCTGAGTTGCTTTAACAACACTAAGTGCATCAACTGTTTCTTTAACATCATGAACGCGAATAATGTGCGCGCCGTTCATGGCTGCGATAACCGCGCCGGCCAAACTGCCCGCAAGCCTATCGCCGACCGAGCAGTTATTCAGCACAGCGGCTATCATGGACTTACGTGACAAGCCGATTAAAATAGGCACATCAAGCGCCTTGAAAAAATCCAACTTGGCTAGCATTCTATAATTGTGTGCCACCGACTTACCAAAGCCAAAACCAGGATCAATTAGTAATTGATCCTGGTTAATCCCCGCATCGGTGCAAGCTTTTATGCGTGAAGATAGAAAGCCGTATACATCATCGAGTATTTGCTCATAACTCGGATTAAGCTGCATGGTATCGGGTTCGCCCTGCATATGCATCAAGCACACAGGTAGTTTCGACTCTTTACACGCAGTTATTGCACCCTCACGCTGCAATGCACGGACGTCATTTATAATATGGGCACCGGCCTCTTTTGCGGCCAACATCACTTGCGGACTACTACTATCAACACTAATGCAAACATCCAGCTGGGCGCCAATTTTTTCAACCAATGGAATAACTCGATCTAATTCTTGTTGGATCGGCACTTTTATCGCACCTGGACGGGTAGACTCACCACCCACATCGATAATGGCAGCACCTTGCTCAAACATCTGCTGCGCACGAGCCATACCTGCATCTAACAATGCATAGTCACCGCCATCACTAAAAGAGTCAGGTGTCGCATTCAACACCCCCATGACCTGAGGGGTAGATAAATCCAAGGTGCGATTGGCACAGCGTAATTTCATAATACTCGTCTTAATTCGATTTTCAGTGACAACCCATCGCTAGGTACATGTGATATTGCCATGACCAACACAGATAGTGGAAATGCATTTTTTGCCTGCCAATACACGGACGTGTTTATTAGAGCAAGGCATGAAGTAAAAGCTCTGCCCGCCCATCCATAGACATATACGCTCTCTGCCATCCTTGGAACCGCGTTATACCGCCCTTTCCGTGGGCATAAAAAAAGCAATGCGAAACCGCATTGCTTTTTTGTTAATCCACTTATCGCTTAAAGTTTACTGGCTTCTTCACCGGCTGATGGCTTATCACTATCCTCAGAGGAAACATCTACTTTAACTTCAGCGTCAACCGTCTGGGCGGCACCGTCATTACCCTTATCATCGTCCGTCCACGATTGAGGTGGGCGTGGTTTCTGACCATTCATGATGTCGTCAATCTGCTTACTGTCAATGGTTTCATATTCCATTAGCGCATCTTTCATTAAATCTAACTTATCACGATGCTCAATCAAAATGTTTTCCGCCTGGGTATAGCAACGGTCTAATAAGGACTTAACCTCTATATCGATAGTACGCGCCGTATCATCAGACAAATGAGACATCTGACCGCCGCCACCTCCGCCCATGTAGCCACCCTGCTCATCGTCGGCAAACAATTGCGCACCGAGCTTTTCAGACAAGCCCCATTTAGTCACATAGTTTCGAGCATATTGAGTGGCGCGCTCAATATCGTTTGACGCGCCCGTGGTCACACCATCTTTACCTAGGGTAATCTCTTCCGCAATTCGCCCGCCATATAAGGAGCAAATATTACTTTCGATACCCAGCTTACTAATACTGTATCGATCCTCAACAGGTAAGAACATGGTCACCCCTAAAGCACGACCACGAGGAATAATAGAGACCTTATAAACAGGGTCATGCTCAGGTAAAACCCGACCCACAATAGCGTGACCAGCTTCATGATAAGCGGTATTAATTTTTTCTTTCTCAGACATCACCATGGATTTACGCTCAGCACCCATCATGATTTTGTCTTTGGCTTTTTCAAATTCTTCCATCGTCACCGACGTGCGGCTTGCACGTGCTGCAAATAAAGCTGCCTCATTTACTAAGTTAGCCAAATCAGCACCTGAAAAGCCAGGAGTACCGCGGGCAATCACTTTGGCATCTACATTGTCTGAAATAGGCACTTTACGCATGTGTACCTTTAAAATCTGCTCGCGACCACGAATATCAGGCAAACCCACTGTTACTTGACGATCGAACCGGCCTGGACGCAATAGCGCGGGATCTAAAACATCTGGACGGTTGGTTGCCGCAATAACAATAATGCCATCGTTACCCTCAAAGCCATCCATCTCTACCAGTAACTGGTTAAGCGTTTGCTCGCGTTCATCGTTACCACCACCAATGCCAACGCCTCGACTACGACCTACCGCATCAATTTCATCAATAAAAATTATGCATGGGGATTGTTTTTTTGCTTGCTCAAACATGTCACGTACACGGGATGCCCCCACACCGACAAACATTTCTACGAAGTCAGAACCCGATATAGCGAAAAAAGGCACCTTGGCTTCACCGGCAATGGCTTTAGCCAGAAGGGTTTTACCCGTTCCAGGCTGTCCAACCATTAAAATACCGCGAGGAATTTTTCCCCCTAAACGTTGATATTTAGCTGGATCGCGTAAAAACTCTACCAGCTCTTGAACATCTTCTTTGGCTTCATCACACCCGGCCACATCGGCAAATGTAGTTTTAATCTGATCTTCACCTAGCAACTTAGCCTTAGACTTACCAAATGCCATGGGACCACGACCACCACCGCCACCGCCTTGCATCTGACGCATGAAAAACATAAATACGGCAATAATTACCAATATAGGAAAGGACGCCACTAGCAGCTGAGTCCAAATACTTTGCTGCTCTTGCTTCTTACCCATAACCTCAACTTTGTGGTTAAACAGATCATCCATCAGTTTGGGGTCATGAATAGGCCTTACCGTCTCAAACGTTTGGCCATTACTGAACTCACCAGAAATATCAGGGCCTGAAATGCTTACCTTTTTAACCCCCCCTTGCCTTACTTGCTCAACAAACTGGGAATATGCTATCTCTTGGTTGGATACGGGCGAGTCAAGCTTTTGAAAGACAGTGAGTAACACTGCAGCAATGATGAGCCATAATATTAAATTCTTTGCCATGTCGACTGAGTCCAATTCCTAAATCTGTTTAATTTCTAAGTACTTTCAACAGTACTACACATTTGTATATCTAGTCACGAACCACAACAGCCCTGCTAATAAATAATAATAGCACTGCCGTTCATGTTCATGCGGGCCTGATAAGGCTTAAATTCTGTTTTTACTCCCCCCTACTTTAAGAGGATGAGCCTTTGAAGCCCTTACCTAGTAGGTACACTTCACGAGAGCGGGCACGTGATGAATCGGGCTTACGGGTAATGACTTTTTGAAAATTATCTCTCAATAACTGAAAGTACTCATCAAACCCCTCACCCTGGAAGACTTTAGCTACAAAGTTGCCTCCTGGCTTTAACACTTGTGTGCCAAGATCTAGCGCTAACTCAACTAAATACATGGCCGCTGGTTGATCCACCGCACTCATTCCACTCATGTTGGGGGCCATATCTGAAATTACAAGGTCTGCCCTTTCACCATTCATGGCTTGAAGAATAGATTCATAGACACTAGCCTCGGTAAAATCCCCCTTTATAAAGGTCACACCCGCAATTGAATCCATGTCTAAAATATCGGATGCCACCACCCGCCCTTTATCTCCAGCTAAGCGGGACGCCACTTGAGACCAGCCTCCAGGCGCACTTCCAAGGTCCACAACCGTCATACCCGGCTGAATTAGCTTATCTTTATCCTGCATTTCCAACAATTTGTAGCTGGCACGGCACCGATAACCGTCTTGTTTGGACTGCTTCACAAAGCGATCATCAAAGTGTTCTTTGAGCCAAGCTTTACTGGTTTTTGATTGGGCCATGGTAAGTGTTACTGCAAATGAGGGTTTGCCTGTTATAATACTAAAATTCGACCAAAAGGTCGTACACATTTGATTTAGACCCCAAAATAGAGAATTTCCCAGTAATGGCGCTATCACAAGACCGTAAAAAAGCCCTAAGAACCATAGGCCACAAGCTAAATCCTGTTGTGATCGTTGCTGGTAACGGCCTTAACGAGAACGTTTTAATGGAGATTAACCGCGCACTGGAAGATCACGAACTGATTAAAGTTAAATATTCAGTCGGTGACAGAGAGCTTAAGCAAGAATTAATCCAGCTGACAATTAAAAGCTGCCGCGCCACCCTTGTGCAAGCCATTGGTAATGTAGCCTTATTATTTAGAGCAGCTAAAGAGCCTGATCCTAAGAAGTCGAATTTATTACGCTAAAACCCTAAAAGGCCCATAAGGGCCTTTTTTATAACTAAGTTAGATACCTTCATCTTGTTTGGAATGCGTTTGCCCACTCAATTTTAACTCGACACTTAGCAAATGACTTTGATCAAAGGCCGACCTAACCCTTCGAGAACTTGCAGGGGACCCCGACACAGCTCCCTTCCCTACGCGCACTTTCGAAACTGTCTTTAAGTATTCTTTACGCTTTCCTTGCCAGCTACACGTCTGCCAATTAGCCAAAGAGGCACTAAATACCTGCTGCACTTCAGCGTTATCATTAAAACTTGCCTGTAACGAGCCCATTAAAGGCGCGTTGTCACTTGCATTTAGCACCAACCAAAATTTACGGCTCATACCTGGCGCGATTTCAATGTCGTTATTTACAAAGTAATTATTGGCTGTTGCACGAGCCGTCTCTAAAGTATTAATATTTTTAGATATTTTTTTAGTCTCGGAATTTATTCCTGACCCCAATACCAAAGCAGCCCCTGCATTCCGAGTACTTTTATTATTGGATGCCATAAGCCCTATACCTACAACCGACACCGCTAAACTTGCTAAAGAGGAATTGTAATCACCGCTAGATCGGCGACGATCTTCCGATTCTGCCCACCCCAATAACCTATCCCCTTGCACAACGCTAATACTATCACCACCCGCGTTTGGCAATTTAATTTTAACATCCCTTAATTTCTGCCAGCGACTGCTTGGGTTATGAATAGATATATCGATATAGGAAAAATAATCACTACACGCTCGACCATCAAAGCGCGCACTTATCTGCAAAGGAGAGATTGGTCTCGTGGCAGGATTGAACTTAGCATAAGAGCCTAGACGATTAGACGCACATCCTTCCAACAAAAACGTGAAGGACACTATAAGCAGCGTTATTTTCATGTAAATCCTTTACATAATAAAAATGAGTTTAAGTAATTAAATTCATTATGGCTAAAGATTCACGACAAAAAGTAACAAGATGTATCAACTCACAAACCTATATAAATACTCACTTACAACTTATATTAATTGCACGATTAAAGGTAAATCAATAAAACAAATAAAACAAATAAAACCCTTTGTAAACTAGGGGCTTACTAATCACAATCTAGAAATAATCATCAGCGATGAACATAATAAAACCCAACCTCAAGTAAATAAAAAATTTAAAACTACTTACATTAAACACAGGCATTAATCACAATCGAATATTGATATTTTAAAGTAATAAAACGCACAGTATGTAAGGTTATATAACTAAGCACATAACATATTATGATGAAATTAATTGTGAATTTGACAACATTCATGCGTTAGTTTTTTTTACTTCTAACTTAATAGTTATTGCTCATAAATATCATTTTCCTCAGCTAGTATCCCCTCCATTACTAGCTTGCTCACAAAAAAAATAACATGCATTCCTAGATAATTAACAACATACACACTTATATATCTGGAGACGTCATGATTTCAACCACCACAAAAGAACACGAAGTTAAAGAATCACTTTCCAATCGCTATAAAAATTCTACTGGCGCCGGCCATGATGATGCATTCAAAAAAGCATATGACTTTGATTCGTCAGCGCTATTAAAACAACTAAACTGCTACCCCTATTACCAAGTCATTGATCAGAATGAAGGACCTGAAGCCATAGTAAATGGAAAGCTTTGCACGATGCTGGGATCCAACAATTACCTTGGTTTAACCATCGACCAAAGAGTTAGACAAGCTGCAATTGATGCGACCAATAAATATGGCACAAGCTTAACTGGATCCCGTTTATTAAACGGTACACATTCCCTCCACATTGAACTCGAGGAGGAGCTTGCTACATTTTTAAATAAGGAAGCAGCGCTGGTCTTCACAACCGGGTACCAAGCAAATATTGGAATAACCACTGCTTTACTAGGGTCAAACGATCACTTGATTCTTGACCAGTTCAACCATGCAAGCATCACTGATGGCGCCAACCTTTCAAAGTGCGTAAAAGCTACTTATAGACATAATGATATGGAAGACCTTGAAAAAGTCCTTAAGGAAGTACCTGAGGGTAAAGGGAAAGTCATTATGTTCGATGGCGTATTCAGCATGGAGGGAGATATTTGCGATCTTCCAGGCATCACTAAACTTGCCAAAAAATACAATGCTCGTGTCATTATTGATGACGCCCATGGCATCGGTGTAATGGGTGAGGCTGGCAGGGGTACCGCAAATCACTTTGGCCTAGAAAATGAATCCGACTTAATTGCAGGTACATTCAGTAAGGCATTAGCATCTGTTGGAGGTTATGTTGCCGGTGACAAGAAGGTAATTGAACGTATTAAACATTTTGGCCGATCAATACTATTTTCTGCAAGCTTACCTCCTGCCTCGGCTGCCGCAGCCTTAGAAGCACTGAAAATAATGCAACAAGAACCCGAAAGAGTAACGCGTTTAAATGAGAACGCAAAGTACATGCGTACTAAACTGGTCGAAAAAGGTTTTAACATTGGTCACACCACTACTCCAATCGTGCCTATTATAGTTGGAGAAGACATGAAAGCTCTTAACTTATGGAGAGAGTTACTAGACGAGGGGATATATGTTAACTCTGTTATATACCCCGCTGTCCCTCGCAATCAGGCATTACTTCGCACAAGTTACACATCAGAACACACCATAGAACAGCTAGACCGTTCTTTAGAAATATTATGCAAGATGAAAGCTAAACATAACTTTTAAACTGAAGGCGGCTAGATTTACTGGCCGCCACCTACTACTTTAAAGGACCTGTATGCTGTCTTTCAAATATTTACACGACGCTATAACCAAACACGGTCACAATGATTTTAGTTTTAACCTGACTAAAGACAAGAGCCGTGCCATTTCATGGATAGAATTACAAAACAATTATATTACGTTAGCCAATCAACTCCTTAAAATGGACTTACCGGAAAATCCTGTTATAGGAATTTTATCATCTACACGTTACGAGTGGAACGTAAGCGACTTTGCTATTCAATCAATCGAAGGTATCACTGTTGGCTTATATAAAAATGATAGAGATAGCATTATTTCCAACTGCCTAGATCAAACGTGCCCTTCGCTTTTAATACTTGAATCACATGAGGATTTAAAAAGGATTCAAGCTATAGACTCAGATTGGGGCTGGGTAAGGCCAGTTGTTATTATGGACTCTCACACTATAGATTCGCCTCCAATCTATAGCTTTAAAAGCTTATTAAATAAAAGCATTTCTAATAGTGAATACACCAATATAGCACTAAAAATAAGCCAGCAAAATCAAGATAGAGTTTCATCATATATATTTACCTCTGGCACCAGTGGCCTACCAAAAGCCACTGTTTTAAGCAGTAAGAACCTAATACATTCTGCGCAATGCTACTCCGAGAAATATCAGGTAAGTAGTGATGACAGTACTATTTTATACCTTCCTTTCAGCCATGTTTTTTCAAGGGTAATGTTCTATGCGAGTATTCTATGGGGGCAAAAACATCATTATCTAAAAAATATTGAAAATTTACCGATAGAAATGAAACGGGTAAACCCATCAATTTTATTAGTTGTACCAAGACTTCTTGAAAAAGTAATGAGTAAAATATCAGAAAGCTTGATAGAAAAAAATATATTTGAACGAACCTTATTCAAAGTGGCGATATACATTGGAAGAAAAAGGAATTTAGAATCAAAAAATGGGCTATTAACATCCACTCTATATCCAATACTAGATAAGCTTGTACTTAAACAATTACGAGAAATATTTGGAAAAAAGTTGAAATTTATGGGTGCCGGTGGCGGAAGACTAAATAAAACTACCGCTGATTTTTTTTGGTCAATTGGGCTGCCTATTTACGAGGGTTATGCCTCCACAGAAACAGGGGGGTTGGGAATATTCAATCACCCTAAGAGCTTTAAGACTGGATCTATAGGCATACCCAGCTCTGCTGTAAATTGGAAAATTGAAAACGATAACGAGCTCACAATACAAAGCCCTTCAAATGCACTGGGATACCTTAAAAATGGGCAGATTGAAATGTTTGAAACGTGGTTACCAACAGGCGATATAGCCGGTGTAGATGAACAAGGTTTTATTTCTATTAAAGACAGAAAAAAAGATATATTTGTCAGTGCTTATGGAAAAAACATCGCTCCTGGCTGGATCGAAGAACAATTTAAGCAGAGCCAATACATTGAAGACATTGTTATTGCCGGGGATGAAAAGCCATTTTTAACTGCTCTTATCGTGCCTAGTGAAAATTTTAAACAGCACAGTGATTTAACCAGCATCATTCAAAAAGAAGTATTAGCTATCAATAAAAAGCTTTCTAGACACGAAACACTTAAGAGTTTTAGATTAATTGAAGAGCTCTCTATAGATGACGCCACTATGACCTCTACGTTCAAAAAAAGAAGAATGGCAATACTAAATCACTATCAAGACAAGATTGACTCAATGTACCCCGTTTCAGATCAAGCAATCAACGCTTTATTAAACTAACCAGGAAACAATTATGTTTATTTTATTCAAGTCGCTTTACTTTATTGGTTTTATTGTACTTTTTACATTAATTTCAAGCCTGATTAGTATTTCATCATATCCATCCTACTTACTGATCAGTACAACTTGGAACGAACTAAATCCGCTTTCATCGCTTTTTTTTGCAAGTCTTGGAATAGTTTTAACATTAACTATATTAATGTTTTCTAACGCGATTTTTATTAGAGTTTTAAGTTTAATATTTCCGGTAAATGAAGGAAAGAGCAGTATATATGGTTACAAGATGTCTGTGTGGGCAATACAGTATTTCCTAATGAATTTTATGAATACAGTTTTCCTACCTGTCTTTAGAACCACCCCTCTAATGAACCTTTTCTATAGAGCTCTTGGAGCAAAAATTGGTAAAAATGTTTTTTTTAATAGTTCATATATTTATGAACCGCACCTGTTAGAAATTGGAGATAACAGCCGAGTGGGTGAAAATGCCATATTAGTACCTCATACCACAGAGGGAAAGAGTTTTACTTGTAAGAAAATAATTATAGGTAAAAATGTAACTATTGGGCAATATTGTCAAATTTTACCGGGAGCTGTAATCGGTGATAATGTAATCATTGCTGCAGGAGCGATTGTTCCAAAAGATAAAATAATTGAAGCTAATTCAATATACGGTGGAAATCCATTGGCTTTCATTAAGTCTTATGGAGTTTAGACATGCACACTTATGTCGCAAAACCCATAACTGAAAAAAAACAGTGGAATGATTTTTATAATCTCCCTAAAAACATATACAAACACGACAATAAACAAGCACTTGAGCTTAAGGCTCAAATTTCAGAAGAGTTAAATGCAGATAAGAACCCAATAGCCAAAACCTGTAAATTCCAAGCATTTATAGTCTATAAGGGGGAGCGAGTGGTTGCCCGCGCTGTCGCTATAATCAATAAAGATCTTGATAGTAAGATGAATAAAAAAATTGGTCAAATTGGATATTTAGAATTTATTAACGATAAAGATTCTCTATTAAATATCATTGAAATATGTAGCACTTGGTTCAAACAACATCAGTGCGATACTATTTGGACTGACACTCGATTTTCATTGAATTACCAAGTAGGGATACAAATTGACGGATTTAATCAAAGACATTCATTTTTAATGCCTAGACAACCAGAATATTATGCTGAACTACTCACGGATTTGGGTTTTTACAGCGTAAAAAGTATGAGCGCCTACAATATAGATTTAAAAAGCAATTATCAGCCCCCAAAAGAAATATCCGATCAAGCACAAGCCTTAAAAAATGAAGGCTATGTAGTTCGGAATATGAATCGATCGGACTTGTGGAGCTGTCTTTTAGATTACAATACTCGGTGGGGTGACAACTTCGCGCACACTCCATTTAGCCTTAAAGAATTAGCCCACCTAAAATCATCAATGAATATATTCCTTGATACACGATTCTGCTTTTTAGTTGAAAAAGAAGGAAAGCTAGCAGGCTACCTATTTACATTTCCGGATTACTATCACGACATAAAAGATTGGAGAGGAAAACTTAACCTAATAAATGCAGTATCTTTCATATGGAAATATAAAATTAAAAAAAAGGTTACCGGATTAAAAACGGCCATTATAGGGGTTACGGAACCATTTAGAGGTAAACGCTTATCGTCTTTACTTAATGATGAACTTTTAAAGCAGGCTATTCATAATAATTGTCATTACATAGAGCGATCTTGGATTCTAGAGGACAATATAGCATCTATTAAACAAGCTCAGAAAATGGGTGCGGTAAAATATAAAGAGTTCGCTATATTTGAAATCAAACTAAGTAACATTCAATCATATAAATATAAGCAGGCCATTTAATGACTCCAATCCCAGATGATTTTTATCTACGATCGTGTGTTATGTCTCAAGATAAAAGTCTTATTGATAAACAGTTTACGTTACTTAAAAGCCATGACAATCCTAGCTGGGCACGGTCATGGAGCAATATAGCTAGCCAACTAATATCTAAAATAGATCACTCTGGTAGTGACTTGCCCATTCTAAGAAAAATATGTGCCAGTTTATCTATATCTTGTTACCCCTACATAAAAGATACTCAAAGAAAAAGAAACTATGAAAATTTAAAGCTCTGGTACAAACTTTTATGCATTGAAGAAAAATTTCCCGTTAAATATAAAACGTTTATTTACAACACTCACAAAATCCCATTTACCACTAGGCATGCATCAAATAATACAGAGCAAAGGCCTGTCATCCTAATGATACGTGGACTTGATTCAACAAAGGAGGTGAGATACTGGGACGAAACCATGTTACTTAAAAAAGGTTATAGCATTATTGGTGTTGATTTCCCCGGAATGGGAGAGAACCCCGCTGCTATGTCGATAAATTCAAACGATATCTTCTCACAACTTATCATTCATATTCAAAAAACAACTGAATTTAAAGATAGTAAATTTGTTTGCTGGGGCCTAGGATTTGGCGGGTATTGGGCATTTAAACTAGCCGCAAAAGATGACAATGTATTGGGTGCCATAAATCAGGGCGGACCTATTCATTATGGTTTTAAGCCAAACCTTAAAAAAATACTGTTCAATTTTAGTGAAATTAGATTTTTAAGTAACATGATAAAAGTAGCACTTCAAAAAACAATATCGGTAAGATCGTTCATTAGTAAACTATCATTATTGAAACAAGATATTTTAAAGGACATTAATAAACCTGTTTTATATATCAATGGTAATCTAGACAAAACAGCCTCTATTAAGGACTC
>MAAB01007570.1_pt1 | contig 15657 bp, 14 predicted proteins | sample 1115991 | NCBI WGS metagenome assembly MAAB01 (sample SAMN04961124, study PRJNA320927) | seawater metagenome | isolation source: sample BD02T18 sea water enriched with oil for 18 days | place: USA:Gulf of Mexico | collected 2013-07-27
GAATAAAGTGGGATGGGAAACATGAATTAATACTAAAGGAGGCTGCTACCTCCGCCTCTGCCTGTGACCCTGTCATTGAAAAACGATGCACTATTTTTGACATTACGGGCCCATTTAAAACAGAAAAAAATGACACAAAAATTGAATGGGTTGGTAATGAAATCCCTTATTATCGAAGAACATTTAGTACCAGACGTATGGGGGCGGTTGAGTCTCTTTTTACCATTAATAATTCAAAAGATGGACTAGTGAGAATTTATGATAAGCGAAAACAGTGGGGTGCCAGAACTTATGATGGGTTAGGAAGTAAATTCCCCCTTGGTTACTGGAAGCAAGGTGAAGTACGTACTTACCCCTCACGTAGACCAACAAGAATCGAAATTATAGAACTAGATGGACCGAATCACTGTCTTACTTTTCGATGGGTAATAGGTAAGGGAGAGCATAGAAACATGGATAATAATTATACTTTTTGTCCTGAACGCGGCTTTACATATTTTAGTCACAACAATGAGGGCCCTGATACGAAGAAACATAAGCCTATATAAATTCTAATGCAGAGGCATAGTTCAATGGTAACTAGTATGTTGATTTCTTCTCATTTGGTAAGGCATGTCTCATTGTTTGAAGAGCCATAAACACTCATATGGCTCTTCGCACATAGTAAAAACTCTTGAGTCGTATCTTTTAGGCTGAAGTTACACTTTGAAAACATGATTGACATTTTTGAATCAAAATAGCTAAGGAAATGACAACGAAACTTCACAAATCACTAGGGGCAACTAAGAGCACAAAGGCGATCTAAACAAGTAGCAATACTTGTTGACCATTTCGTTTCAAACTCTAGCCATCGTTCATATCTATAGGTTATGTCATTATGCAGATATTTATACAATGTAGATGGAGGGGGAGGTGCAACATTAAGTAAATACTATTTTTATATAAACACACAATGTCTAGTTTTCAGGCAAATATAATGTGCCGTTTGCTCTAATTATTTCTAACCAGTGTTCAGACATTGCAAATGCACCATCAATTTCAACTGACGTTAACTGCTGATGCATCCTTTGTTGAAACCACGAAAACTTATTATACGTTTTGTTGCTTTGAGTAAGTTCAAGGATTAATTGATTAAATGCGAAGGATTTAACATAACCATGCTCGCCATAGTTTTGCGAATAGTTCATATTAGACAGACTAATTAATGCCTTGATACTACCGTTTTGAGCCGCTTGCTCTAAAAACCCGATTTTCTTTTCAATAAAGTTGTCGCGCATTTTCACAAATTCGTCTCTTTCAAGGTTTTTGTAACCTTGCGATTCCATAAAAAACTCAGGGGTAATACTACCAATATTTTCCTGTGCAGCTACGTAGCCATTAACTGCAGCAGTTTCTGAGTAACGATAAAATTGGTTTCGTTGCCTTTGTGCAATACCTGAACAATACTCGTATTTTTTTGTAATATTAGCCACAGCTAGTTCGTTATCGCTAAATTCGTAGACTTGCTCTAATTTCAGCTCAAGCGCACTGTCATCTACGGGGCTGTGGTAACAATACCTAAGGTTCATAGCAAGTACATAGTTTGCCTCGTTATCTCCATTTTCTGCGGCGAATTTAAGTCTTTCGAGTTGCTCTACTAGCTTTCCATCAAATTTCCAGTCTGGTCTATGAATAACAACTAATTGACCATTTTTCTCCCTTGTTCCTTCTATAATAGCCTTCGGCTCTGAAATGTTTGTAGGATTGACTGTGATTGCTTCTGCCTTGACTGTAGTTTTGAGGGAGTGATTAGTTAAATTAGTAAGTGCAATATTTGAAGAGTCGGCTACTGCTGGACTATCAGTCAAGTTTAAGAGATATGTGGTTAAGCAAGCGATCAAAATTATTAATAAGACCGACATCTTAATTTTGCCTTGAGTCATGAAGTTTTGTGTCCTTACATCAGTTCCGTATTTAAGTCTAAGTATCGGGATCAAGATACATTGTAATTGAGCTATTTCACAATGAACTTAAAACAGTAAAAAGCTAGCTTTTCTGAAGTTATAATTTTAACGTTGATTCGCATGTCTTTGCATAATTTATTTAAATCTTTTGCGATACTCTGACGGTGTTAAGCTTGTATGTTTTTTAAAAATACGTCTAAAGTAACTAATGTTCTCATAGCCTGATTCTAAAGATATATCTTCAAAAGAGAGTTGGGTATTGATCAATGATTTTTTAGCAAAGTCAATTCTTAGAAGTTGTAAGTAGCCATTGACTGACTCGCCCGTAGCCGATTTAAAGCGCCGATTAAATTGCCTGATACTCATACTTACACTTTCTGCTAAGTCGTCAATATTAATTTTTTCATTAAAGTTTTTTTCCATAAAACTTTGTGAAGATAATATTATACTGTCGCTGTGGTTTTTTTCTGGAATAAACATAGCGAATGGGGATTGAGAAATACAATCTAAATCAACCATAGTACAGCGAGAGCTTTGTAAGGCTATTTCACGCCCCCAATATTTTTCTATGAGATAAAGCGATAAGTTTAAATCGGCTGAAATACCACCACCGCAAAATAAACGCCCTTCATCCGTTACCAAAAGATCAGTTCTTAATCTCACCTTTGGAAAACGCAATGCAAATTGTTTTGCTAATCCCCAGTGAGTTGTAGCAGATTTACCATCAAGTAAACCTGTCGCCGCCAATGTAAAAGCGCCACCACAAACACTTGCTAAGTCAGCACCATTTTCGTATTTGTTCTTTAGCCACGCTACACGAGCAATATGGTCTTTGTCTTCGGGATTAAATAAAAAGCCTTGGGAAGGGATAATGATCAAATCAACATGTTTGATATCGTGCATGTCACATGTTGGAAATATAGGGATTTTATTAACGGTATTTACTGGCTTTCCATCAGCGGTAACAATTTTAACATCAAAAAGCGGGGATGGTTGTTGGCCCATCGTGACATTCCATAGAACACCTGCTTGCAAAAACATATCCATTGGAGACGCGATAGTTGACAGAATTGAATTTTCTGAAGCCAAAATGACCACATGAATTATTTGTTTGTCTACCAATGTCACTCTTCCTCAATTTATACGTTGTATTAAAAGTCACTATTGAAATGTCCTAATAGGACTCTTTTCGTCCATTCTAGCGCTTATTTGGCAAGCTTGTATAGATAATAATGATTGCATCAATTTATTCAGGGATAAAACAATGAAGGTTTTTCGGCTAGAGAACAAAGATATTATTCGATCTCTACAACAAAAGTTTCCTCTTATGGCTAACGACGCAACATCAGTTTTTACTGCTTCACGTTTATCGCGAGACAGTTGGCAAGGCACATCAATTAAATAATATTTTAACTCAAAAATGGAGTACTACACATGAAGTTACATGGCGCAATTATTTCACCAAACGTACGTAAAGTTGTTATTGCATGCATGATTAAGGGCATAGAATTTGATTCAAATATGATCGTACCAGGTCCAGAACTAAAGCAAGCAGAATTTCTTAAGCTGAACCCTCTAGGCATGATCCCTGTATTAGAGGATGAAGATTTAACTATAGGAGACTCTAATATAATTATTCAGTATTTGGATGAAAAATATCCAGATAGGCCACTATTGCCTGCTGAAGTTAATGACAGGGCTAAAGTTCGCTGGTTATCTGAGTATGCTGGAAGCGCATTATTTCCATGTTGCGGAAGCATGTTTAGAGAGGTTTTTGTCAACCCTAATTACTTCAAACAAACCACCAATCAACAGGTTGTTGACGATACAGTTAACAACAAATTTCCACCTGTGCTTGATTATTTAGAGTTGCAAATGCCAGAGCAAGGTTTCTTATTTGGTGAGCAACTTACATTGGCCGACATCAGCATAGTTTCCATGTTTATTACTGCTAGCTATGGTGGCTACCGTGTAGATGAAAAACGTTGGCCGAAGCTAAAAACTTATATAGCGCGAGCATTAAACTTACCGGTTTTTATCAAATGTTTAGAAACTGAAAAAGCCATGATTAAGATAATCACGGGGTAAGTCGTAATTGCCATGGACTAATTTATAAACTTCAGTTCATGGCGTTTCATTTTATAACTAACGATAATTGGAGAAATAACATGTTATCAACTGAAGTTTTCTATTTGGTACTTACTACTGGGCTAACGGGTGTTATTTGGATTTTTTATATTGGCAACCGGTTATTGGAGCTAGGTACAACAGCGACATTGAATAATCCGGCAGTAGGCCATGAGCCTAAAGCAAAATGGGCACAGCGCTTAATCCGTGCACATCAGAACGCAATAGAAAATTTAGTAATATTTGCAATACTTGTGGTTGTCATAGAGCTATCACAATTGAATAACGAAATAACAGCTTTAGCCACTTTAATATATTTCTATACGCGACTAGCACATGTCATCATTTATACTCTAGGTATTCCAGTTGCGAGAACCTTAGCTTTTATAGGGGGTTTTGCTTGTCAGGCACTCTTGTTTATTCAAGTGATATAAATTTTGATAGCAAGTACAGCTTTAACTATTGAGATAGATATATTCGCTATTGATACCTGTTTGAACTTATCCAATCAACATGTCCTAAATGGTATCTTTTCGTCTATTTCAGACCTTAATGCTCAGCTTAATCAATAGTAAAATATTCTACGTCAAAAGCATTTTTAAAACTTTAAATAGACAACGTTATCGAAAACTACCAAAGGAATTTTATTATGCACATTTTCAACAAATTAATTAATATACTAATTACCTGTTTTATTCTAGTTCAAGGAACTTTAGCCGTTGCAGCAACCACACAAGAAACCAAGTTGCATCATAGGGCTTTTACCAAAGAGCTAATAAATATTGTTAAGTCACAAATACACTACCCATCATTCGCAGTAGACTACGGTATTGAGGGGGATATTACTATACAAGTTAAGATTGACGAAGAGGGTAATCTTATTGCAAAGAAACTTACACAACGTTCTGGCTCAGGGCAACTTGATCGTGCTGTAATGAGAAAGATAGATAAGATTCAATCTTTCAAAAGAATTCCTAAGGAACTAAAACTGAAAGAATTCGATTTTGAAGTGCCATTGACTTTTCTTTTGCTAGAGTAACATGCTGGACTTCCTAATTTGAAAAGTAGACCTTCCGATTATCATGAGAAAATTGGCCATTAATTCACAAGTAACTAGAATATTAATGGCCAATCTTCGAGTTGAGATAGATATGAATTTAACTTGTCTGTTTTTCTAGGTCTTACTTCAACCTTACAAGATGAAATATTTATTAGGCAAACATGAAGGTCTCAACAGCTACCGCAGCAGTTCTTTATATAATCACATAGGCATGACTTCTTAGTGCATTACTTAGTTAACCCTTCCATAGATGTTTCTTTTTACAAAATTGCAGAAATGACTAAAATTAAGGTGCTACAGCACCAGTTGCACTAAGAATCAGTTGCATTTACCAACTAAGCTCAAACCACAATATAGTTTTTACCGATATAAAAATCCTCTGCGAAATACTTAATCATGATATGCGATTTACAATATAAAGAACTTTCTTGACTTTAGGAAAATATTTGCGCAAAATAATGCTTAATATAAAAAGAGGTGAACAATGACTAAATTACGTAGTCCACAATTTGGCGCTATATTGTTTCGTGCAAGTGAACTCATTAGTGTTCAAGGAGCAGAAGTTTTTGACCGTTTAGGCATTAGTCTTCATGCTAACAAAATTTCAATTGTTCTCGCCTTACATAGCAAGGGAGCTCTTTCTTCAACTGAGCTCTCTCAGCACATAGGTCTGTCGCGTCAATTAATTGAAAGTCGTCTAAAATCCAGCGTTGAAGACGGCTTCTTCATTTCGTTGCCAGACCCAAAAGACTCGCGGAAGCGCATCTATAATATCTCTGATGATTCAAGAGTCGAAGCAGAGCGCATTGTGTCTGTCATGAAAGATTTTGAACAAGTGTATTCAACATTATGGGAAGAAATCGGAGTCGAACTAGAGGGGGCTTTGAAGCTGATGGAGAAAGCCTTGGCTCGCAAGGCTTTGGCATATCGGCTTTGTGAAGATTTTCCAAAGTATTACAACGAAATAGAACAATAAAAACTGTTTGTATTCAGGCATTTTAACAAACGCAGTAAACCTCCTGATGAGGAGGCAATGAAACAATAAATGGAGCACATATGAAAAATATACTAAGAATTTTAATATTGGGAAGTTTAATATCTTGGCAAGTTCAAGCCAATACGGAAAATGAATTATCGTATGAAAAGCTATTGCCTCAGTATATTTCATGGGCTATTGCCACTGATCAGGAAGGTATGAAAATAGGTATCCCCTTAGATGAGAAAGAAATATTATTAGCTGAAAAAATAGGAGTTAAATTTCCTGAAAAAGTAAGAGTAATCTATGTAGATGAAGTACCTTATCCCTATGAAAATGAACACTTAAAGCAAATGGGCTTATCATTAGGGTTTATTGGCGATGGTATAATCAATGAAGCTCAAGCTTTTGGTTATTCGATATATGTTAGAAAGGATTTAAATTTTACTTATAGTAAGTTAGCTCACGAATTGGTACATGTGATGCAGATTGAACGTACTGGCTCGTTTTCTGTATACAGCCTTCAATATCTGACTGACTTGGCTAAATACGGTTACTCGAAAGCGCCTCTTGAAATTGAAGCATATAAAGCAAACACAAAGTATGGTGCACGCTAATTAACGGAATGTAATGCAAAATATGAATATTCGAATTTTTATTGCAGAATCAAAGGAACACTTTGAAGGCACAAAAAAGATTATTATCGCTTATTCGGAGTTCTTAGGTGTCGACCTATCATTCCAAGACTTCTCGAAAGAGCTTGAGCAGCTTAACGTAATGTATGGACTACCAACGGGGAATATGATTCTTGCGGAAGTCTCAGGTGAAATAGTTGGTGCAGTTGGCTTAAGGTATCTATCTAATGGTGTAGCAGAAATGAAGCGTTTGTTCGTATTACCTGAATTTCAAGGTAATGGTATAGGTAATATATTAATTGTAGAATTTCTAGCGCAGGCTAAAAAGTTGGGATATAACTTGGTAAAACTAGACACCATTCCTGAACTAGATAGAGCGTTTTCTTTATACAAAAAGCACGGATTCGAATCAATCGAAGCATATCGCTTTAATCCTCATCCAAATGCTATATTTATGGAGCGGTTAATTTCATAAAACAAAGCAGTCCTATAAAGACTGCTTTTTTATATATGCGGATCTTCACAAGTCACGAGAATTCTCGAACAATAATTTCTGGGCTGTAGTTTAATTGAAATCGAATCAAATCAAGCAAATCGAATAGCCAAATCTAATGTCCGGTTTCGTATTATTGTTAACATCAAACCAGTGAACGTTACAATATTCATAAGTTATGGAATAACATTATACTTCTTTAGTACATCAACAAGTTGACCATGAGGTATTGCATAGGATGTATTACCGTTATTACCTACCATCGTTTCAGCAGCCACCATAGCGTTTATAATCGATTCTTCAACAGCATTAACTGTAGCTTCAAAGAGTGGCGTTATTTTGTCGTTAGGAAGTGTTTCAACGGTGGTGCTTTCATCACGGTTAAATGCGTTTTCATTAGCAGTAGAAAAAGCTAGGAAGATATCACCTGAGCCATTACTACCTCTACCACCTACAATGCCAATACCTAATGGTATTCGTTGTGCGATTCTTTTTAATTGATGTGGTAGTAGCGGTGCGTCAGTTGCTACAATAGCGATAATAGAACCGTCACCCTGTTGTCGTCTTGATTGTGGCGGTGCATTATAAACCTCACTTTTTGTATCTTTTAACTCTCTACCGACCGGAACACCAGCAATCGTTAGATTCTTTTTTCTACCGAAATTAGCTTGTACGAGAACACCAACGGTATAGGCTTTATCCTTAATCTTAATAACCCTAGATGATGTTCCTGTACCGCATTTAAAGCCCAGACACATCATTCCTGTACCTCCACCAACATTACCCTCAGCAATAGCACCAACAGTAGTGTTATCTATAGCCTCAAGAACGTGTTCCTCTTTTACGTGGAAGCCATAAATGTCATTGAGAAATCCATCGTATGTTTCACCAACTACAGGATACGTGTACCACCAATCCTCACCTTGATACCAATCAGTATCCACATACCATTTCAATACAGTATCTCTAACAATTCCGACACTATTGGTATTTGTGATCATGATTGGTGTTTCAAGAAAGCCAGATTCAGTTACCCAAGTCGTTCCTGTCATTTCACCATTACCGTTGAGACTGTACCAATTTGCATATACTGGACTAAATTTTTTCCCCCTTGGAAATATTGCTGTTACCCCTGTTCTTATAGGTCCTTTTCCTGCTGTGCTACCACCTTCACCTGAAATGATAGTGCTATAACCAACTTCAACGCCTTTTACGTCTGTTATTGTATTGTATTTTCCCGTTTCACCAACGAATGGAATACCTAGATCTCTAGCTCTATTTTTTTGAGCTTCTACTGGGAAAATTGTTATTAGAAAAAGTGTAACAAGGAGAGTGAATTTCATTTCAAGTCCATTTATTAATTTAAATAAATACAAATCTAGCAGGTAAACAATGTTTGGAGTATATAAATATTAGCAGATAATAAAAATAGGTGATTAATGGATTTCCTCTCTTCAAAGTATGGCGATACCGAACAACAATAAATGGCTGAACTGTCGGTAAACATTTTCTTTAAAAGGTCAGCTTTCGTAACATTGCTGATCTTATTTGATCGTTGTCGAGTTACAAAAATTCTCTCATCGTGTGACGCATTTCTCATTATTTGTGAAGATCCGCAGTTAACTGTGGATCTTCGAAAATTTCAAGAATGGGCGATTCGGGTTGATAAGCCTTATACACAAACAGGTGAATTAATTTATGGTTTCTAGTGTCATATTTCTGAGACGCCTACCTATTGATTCATAAATAATAAGAATATTAAAAGCGAATATTCGAGTTTACCTAAGTACTCATTACTTTTTCTGTTTTGTCCGTGATAAACATATTTAATAAATTGGTTATTGTCGTCAGTAAAAAATCAGCTAAAAGTCATAGTGGCTTCAGGTGTTTTAGCGTTGACTCGTTTAAACTGGTGTCTTGTTCAATTATATTTAACGAAGTTGAATAATTCGTTTATCTCAAAATAAAGGTAATTTATGAAGAATTTTTGTAGTTTAATTATTCTGCTGTTTTCTATGCTAACTTTCAGTAGCCATAGTTATGGCCAAGATGAGTTTCCAGTCATGGAAGGCCCTTATCTTGGGCAAAAGCCACCAGGCTTAATCCCAGAGGTTTTTGCTCCAGGCATTATTTCAATTAGTGGAAGATCCGAATACGGAATGTCGTTTTCTCCTGATTTAGATGAAATGTATTTTACCGTTCAGAAAAAATACGGAATACCTGCTGATATCTATTTTTCAAAACGCGAAGGTAATCAGTGGACACCGTTTAAAAAAGCCAATTTTACCCAAGGCAAAAAAGCTGGAGAAATGGAACCCAATGTGAGTTATGACGGTAATAAAATATTTTTTACCGCGTATAACCCTGACTTTACAGACACTAAAGTTTGGTATGTAAATCGTCTGAGCAATGGTTGGAGTAACGCAATAAAACTTGACTCACCTGTAAATGAAGATGAAGTGATGACGTCAACGCTGGCGAAGAACGGTGATCTTTTTTATACCAATTTATCTAAAAGATTCAAAACCTACTATTCTCCTAATATAGATGGCAAATATCCAAAAGTTCAGGCAGCTGACATCGAGTTTGGCGCTCACGGTTTTATTTCTCCGTCTCAAGATTATTTATTAGTAGATGCTCGAAACCAAGAAGACGAAAATAAAAAAGATGCAGACCTTTATGTTTATTTTAAGAAGAACGACGGTACATGGACAAAACCAATAAACCTTGGCTTTGAAGTAAGCTCAGCGTTTGATGAAACAGTTGCAACCGTTACGCCAGATGGTAAATATCTATTTTTTAGTCGTCGTACAGAAGGCGAACAATTAAATCTTTATTGGGTGAGCACTGAAGTTATTGAGAAATTGAGACCAAAATTGTGATGCATTAAACAAGTTAATGAAATCAAAAAAGCCCCTTGGTCATCTTATAACTAAAGGGCTTTTTAACAAATTTACAACTTGTTAGCTCATAACGACTTTAATTCATTAATATAAGCGTCTGGAGTAAATTCACGGTTTAAGAAGTCAGCAACAAATTCTGCTGCGGGCTTACTGCCTGCCGCGCCCAATACCTTATTACGATACTCTGCCGCCACGGCTTTATTTCTTATACCTTCTTGCTCAAATCGAGAGAACAAATCAGTAGCGATAGCCAATGACCATTGATAAGTATAGTAGTCAGATGAATAGCCATTTAAATGACCAAAATTGGTGTAAAAATGTGTGCCTTCAACATAGGGATGTGGCGCATATTGTTTTTGGAGGCGAAGCATAGTTTCATTTAGATCAATTTTAGCTGGATCTTGATTGTAATAGTTTAACGCTAAATTCGCATAGAAGATTTGCGTAGCAGTACCTGTAGCTTGACCAAAATCACGTGCACGATTCATTTTTTCTACTAATGATTTTGGAATAGTTTCGCCTTTTTCATTACTAGCAAAGGTTTTCAATGTATCGTAATCCCAGATCCACTCTTCTAACATTTGTGATGGCGCTTCTACAAAGTCTCGCTCCATCGTCATGCCTGAAATGCCGTACCATTTTTGATTGCCTGAGAACATATTGTGAAGTAAGTGACCAAATTCATGTAGAAAAGTCTCTACCTGACTATGCTCCATTAAGCCTTTAGGAAAGTTCTGTGCTAAACCTGACATAGGTATTTGCTTGTCTTTAATTCCCGTACGAAGGGTCCAATGTGCGGCGTGTTTATATTTGTTATCACGAGGATGATTGTCCATATAAAAACGGCCTAGTAATTTGCCGTTTTCCAGTATTTCATAGCTCTCTACATCTTCATGCCAGGTCTCTGTTTTCCATGGGCGTATTTGAACCCCAAATAAGTCTTGTGTTAAACCAAAAATACCCGCGCGTACTTTGTCATATTGGAAGTACTGACGTACTTCTTTAGAGTCCACTGCATAGTCTTCTTGGCGAATTAAGTTCATCAAATAGTTTGCTTGCCAAACTTGCACTTGCGTAGCGTTCGGGTCAATTTGTTGTAAGCGTTTTAATAAAACAGCAAGTTCTTTTTCAACCGGTGCTTTTAAAGCGCCACCAACACGGCTTAAAAACGCATTCGCATTACCAGGGTTATTGATCATTTTGGCGCTCATGCTTAATGCTGCGTGATTGTCATAATTCAATAGCTTCGCCAGTGCATGGCGTTTAGTAATAAGCTTTTTCAATACTTTTTCATTTATTGGATAGCCGCGATCACGAGATGCAATACGTAATTTATGACGCAATTCATCGTTTTCACCATAAGTCATTACGGGTTGTATATCTGGATAATCCGTGGTGATTTTAATTAGCCCTTGCTCATTTACAGGATGGTTAGCTAAGTAATCTTCTGGCAAACCAGTAAGCTGCTCTGCAGAGGCCATTACAAAACGAACGTCTTCACGAATGTTTTTGCTAAATTCATTACCAATTTCAGTGATTTCTTTTTGTAGAGCAGTAATCTTTTTACGTACGTCTTCACTTCTGTCAACACCTGCTCGCTTGAAGTTTTCTAAACTACGTTTAAGCATGTATTGCTCTGACTCACTAAGCTCGGAAGTATCTATAGCCGAAAGTTGATCGTAATAACCACGTGACAAACCAACCCTAGTGTAAAATTCTGAAGCTTTTTGACTACACTGAGTAGCAGCATCACGAATGTCAGCGTCGGGGTGAACAGCTTTGATGTGCCACACATGACGAATAGGTGACATGCCATCAATTATACTGTCAAAGCTGCCAACAACTGAATCCAATGTTGCCATATTTGTTTGTTGCTCTAATGCAGCAAAATCCTGATCTGTTTTATTGAGTACTTGTTCACAAAGTTGTGTTATTTCACTGGCGGATAAATTTGGCTTGATGCCTTCAGTGGTCATTTTCTGTTTTGGTGATGTGATTTCTGACTGGTTGTTTACTTGTTGCTCTGAAGATTGGCATGCGGCTAGCGCACTGACCAAACTAAGCGTTATTAGTGTCTTGTACATAATTTCATCCGGTATTTATATTAATAGTTAGTTACCCTAAGTTTTCACAGTAGCAAGGATTACGATGTCGCTAAACCTTAATCGCATTTAATTATTAACAAAATGTAACGTACGGTTTAAATTAGTTCGACAACATATAAGTGAGGATACCCATCAAAATTTCCTAGTTAATAAGCACTCATGTTGCAGCGCATTTTGTAGTTCAAAAAACTAAAATATTTCTATATTACTAAATAATAAATTTTTAATAGGACATATTTATTTTTAGTCAATACTCTTTTAACAATTATATTGAATAAAAAAGGTGAATCGTTATGAAGTCTAATAGTCGTCGTACGTTTTTAAAAAAGAGTATATTGGGAACTATGGGAGCGGTAGTCGCTAGCAGTGCATGTGCACAAAAAATCATGCCTGGCGCCTATCCATACCAAGCTAAACAAGAAGACCAACGAACACCGCATATTCACATGAAAATAGGAAAACACGGTTACGAACCTGTGCTCACTCAAATGTATTTTCCTGACCAAGAGCAAAACAAAACGGACGGTTTACTTCAACGCAAAACAAAAGAACAACAAGCAATGATGACTGCCCAAAACACCGAGCAACAAAATGTACTGCTTTACAACATATTCTTAGAGAAGATCTAAAGCTATATGAAAAATAGAGGATCAATAACACTTGAGAATAGCAATAGCTATTATGTGTCATCGACCCTTTTAACCATCTATAACGGTCTATTAAAAATTAATTAGCGTTTCGCTTTTAAATCGACATCGGTATCTGCAAATAAGAAAATCGTAGCTGCATATGCCGCGACATTTTGTGCCAATTCATCCGGATTGATTTTATCTAAAGTATCATCTGGTGTGTGATGTAAGTCGAAGTAATCAGTACCTTCTTGACTTAAGCGAATAGTTGGCACCCCTTTCGCTGCCATAGGGATAATATCAGGCCCGCCACCTTTAACATCTGAGCCACCACGAATAATGCCTAAAGGTGCAATGATTTTGGCAATTTCATCAGCTAATTTAGAGGCTTCAGGATTGATGTTAGAGGCAAGGCGCCAAATATTTCTTGCGCCAAAGTCAGATTCAGTTGCAAGCACATGGTTGTCTAGATTGTTTTCGTGCTGCTTAGCATAAGCATACGCGCCTAACAATCCAACTTCTTCAGCACCAAACATAACAACACGAATAGTACGTTTTGGGCGCTTAGGTAAGTTAGCAATTAATGTTGCTGCTGCTGTGGTGATCGCGATACCCGCGCCATCATCAACTGCACCAGTGCCCAAATCCCAACTGTCTAAGTGACCGCCAATAAGCACGATTTCTTCAGGCTTTTCGCTACCTATAATATCCAACACAACGTTACCGCTGGTGACTTCGCCTTTCCAATCAGAGCCAGAATGAAGCGAAATAGATAATGGCTTACTTAAGTTATGTAAACGACGTAAATGGTCAGCGTCTGGATTCGAAATAGCAATTACCGGAATATTTGCCCATTTCTCACCGTTTTTTCTCATCATGCCTGTATGTGGAAAACGATGGGAGTCAGAACCTACGGAACGAATGATTAATGCACTTGCGCCGCCACGCTCTGCATGTTTCCAGCCAGTTCTGCGCTTTTGGTTTGATTGATCATAGCCAGCGCCTGTTTGACTTTTTACCATAGGCTCGCCATCTACAAAGGCTACTTTGCCTTTTAATGTGCCGTCTTCAACCGATTTTAGTGCGTGAATGTCTCTAAAATAAACAATAGGTGCATTGATCTCTTTGTCACTTGGCGCTGCGCCCCCTAATGCTGAACCATATAATTCTTGGTTGTAGGGTGAAGTCAGGGCAATATGCAAGTGACCTCTGTCCCAAAATGGCATGGTAAATTCTTCAATTGTCACTTTATCAAAGCCTAACTCTTTCCCTAATTTAACCCCCCAATCACGTGCACGCTTTTCTGCTTCAGAGCCTCCTAAGCGAGGGCCAATTTCAGTGGTTAATGACTCCACAATATTAAAAGCCAGATCGCTTTTAAGTGCTGTGTCCATTAACTGCTGAGCAGCTTCTTTTTGTTGTGTTGTGATCGGTGATTCTTCTGCAGCTAATGGCATACTCGATACACATAACAACGCACTGAGCGCCACATTTTTCAATAATTTCATTTTTACTCCATGAGGTGAAAATTTAATCGGTGAGTTAGTTTTAAAATAAAGTATTGTAAAGTCCCAATCTTTAAAAGCGCATTATGCCAATGCTTTTAATAAACGACAATCCGTACTAGGTAACTAGGGCGTATTCATTTCTCGGATTGTGTAAACAATAGTTGCAGCTGAAAATAAGGATAAGTGGCTTATAGCTTTGAGTGACCCTCTCTATGCTATAGGAATTATTTATTCTGAGAGAAAAGTATTAGTCAAATTTACAGTAGCCATAGCCTAGACATATAAGGTAATGGGGGCTTTGGTGGCGCAGCTGTCTATAAAAGATGGTGAACTTTCTCAACAGGTGACACGTTTCTCATTGTTTGTGTGTGACTAAGCATAATGTTTGGGACTATCTCATATTTAAGTAGCTTATTTTAATGGGCTAAAACAAATGAGATTTTGTCGATTTCTTTGTTTTTCAATCACAATATCTGATATTCAGTCAGCAATCTTAATGATCAAAAATAGCCAACATTAGCTTGTGAGTTATTAACGTCAGTTCAAGTACTTGATGTAGCCATAACCATATACAATATTTATATGAATTCGTTATGGCAAAATTAAAAAGTATTATTTAAAAATTATTTTCCTTACACCTGTTAACTCTCTAACTTCAGGGTATTTAGCCGAAGTTTCTTGAGAGATTTTTCTATTTGCTTCGCCCCATTTTTTCATGAATTTATCATATTTAGCTTTATTTGGGTCTAAATCTTGAGAGCTTGCAAATGTGACTGTCAAAACTAAATTGAAATCACCACTTTGCGGAAGTTCACTAGCCCATATGTTCCAATCTGTTATGTAACCTAATTCTTTTTGGATTTCTACTGCCTTTATCCAACTTTTAGCTAATCCAGCTAAATAAACATCTTCCATATTTGGATCTACTTTAACTGTAGTTACAGAAAGTATCTCTTTGCCTAGCTCATAATCTTGAAACATTTCTAATCGGTCTTTTGCTACAACTTGTAAACTCATCAATAGAGTTAATATATAAATGCTAGTTTTTTTCATTGTTTTTCTCCTTGAGTTAATTTCCCTAATACACAACATAAATCGCATTAAGCTCAAAAAGTATAGTTTAATATTTGCTCGTTTTAGAAAAATTAAATATATGTATGAAAATTAATGGGCGTATCAAATTTAATCGTCAATACATGAGTTTTAATTAACTAAATACAAAAAACGTCAGTTGTGTATCTTTGTTAACATTGAGCCAGTGACTTCTTGAGTTAGCCA
>MAAB01007538.1_pt1 | contig 15641 bp, 11 predicted proteins | sample 1115991 | NCBI WGS metagenome assembly MAAB01 (sample SAMN04961124, study PRJNA320927) | seawater metagenome | isolation source: sample BD02T18 sea water enriched with oil for 18 days | place: USA:Gulf of Mexico | collected 2013-07-27
AAATTTGGTTAGAGTATCAAGCAAAACTGAAAGCATTCTTACGTAAGAATGTCTCTAATCCTGCTGACGTAGACGATCTTCTACAAGAGATTTTGATTAAAAGTTATCAGAGTTTTAATGCAGTAAAAGACACAAAAAAAGTTAAGTATTGGTTATTCCAAATAGCCAATAACACGATTATTGATTTTTACCGAAAACGAGCTAGAACATCTGACGTAACAGCAAGCGATCTTTGGTATGAGGATGCAGAAGAGGAAGTGCTCACGCAATTATCGCAATGCGTATTACCATTTATTAAAGGATTACCTGATGAAGAGGCCAATTTACTTATCGCCATTGAAATAGAGGGTGAATCACAAAAGCAATTTTCAGAGAAAAATAACATCAAATATTCAACGCTAAAATCAAGAGTACAAAAAAGTCGTCAAATGCTCTTTCAATTATTCAATGATTGTTGCGAATTAACTATCGACAAAAAAGGAAACTTGGCAGGGTTTCAGTCAAAAGGGCAGAGTTGTTCAAATTGTTAATTTATGCGTAGTCGGCTTATAAATCGTGCCAGTATCATCACATGAACGACCTCTGTGGTGGCGCAGGAGCCAGATACCAAATATGGTTCTGGCGCATTATCTAAGAATCTATACTTTCTGAAATCTCAAGAGCATCATCTACCTCTATTCCTAAATATCTAACTGTGCTTTCAAGCTTTCGATGACCTAACAATAATTGGCATGCTCTCAAATTTTTAGTTTTTTTGTATATTAATGAAGGTTTAGTTCTACGCATCGTATGAGTTCCGTATTGGGTTTGATCTAAACCAATCATGGAAACCCAAGCATCAACAATTCTTCCATACTGACGTGTTGATAGATGTTCTGACGAATGTATCCGTGATTTAAACAAATAATCGTTTGGGCTTAGATGAAAATTTGTAATTAAAGCTTGAACTGAATGACGTGTATTTTCGGTAAGTTCAAATTGAACGGGTAATCCTGTCTTTTTTTGAACGATAATAGCTCGTGATTGAATAGTTTTTCCGTGAGCAATATCCCTTATTTTCAGAGTTACTAAATCGCATCCTCTTAATTTACTATCAATAGCAAGGTTAAAAAGTGCAAGGTCTCTTATATTATTTACTAATTCTAGTCTGATTCTGATTGCCCAAATTTGTTGAAGCTTAAGCGGTAATTTTTGCCCAACAATTTTGTTTTTATTCCAAGGCTCAGTTGGTTTATAAACGGTTAGAGTAAACATGGTAGATCTCCGTTATTAATGGAGAACTAAGTATGGTTAATTGTGAGCTTCAAGCTCATTATGCCTGTGGGATTCCATATCAGAAAACGAACTGATGCCATATAGTGAACTAAATCTATAAGTCATTAATTTCAATATTACACCCACTATTTCCAGATAAAGCTGACAAAACATCAAATCGATGAAATTTTAACCACTCCCGTATGGTCTATCTCCTATCGATATTAATTTTTTTGGAATTCACCATGAAATTTTTAGTGCTAGGCGAACATCAACTACCTATAAATAATATTATTATCAAGATACTAGTCTTTATTCTATTTTTATTCTCATTTATCCCCATCAGTTTTTCAACCGATTTATCCACCAGCTTTGAAATCACGAATACAAGCGGTTCATTTACCTTAGGCACTCCTCCTAAAACGGTTACTTTCACTGATGGTGAAGCAAAATTTGCAGGCATTGCTTCGCTTTACCATTCTGGTTCGCAGGCTTTTATGGTTCAAAACAATACTGCTACCATCACTTTTGAAACACCTGCGGAGATGTTTAATGTGTTTTTAAAGGCACAATCGGGTGCGCTAGGAGCAACAGTTAATATTTATGACATCAATGACAATTTAGTTGATAGTTATAGCGCAACTACCTCATGGCAAGAAATAACCATAATATCCACGATAGGAATATCTCGCATAGAGTTAATTAACTCGACATCAAGTTATGCGGTTTTCGATGACTTTAGTTTTACCGCATTGACTGAAGATCCTCCTCCTATAGACCCAATCAAATTAGATGACCCCATTTCATTACCCATTTTTAGTGGAGGATTAAAATTAAAATTAGAAGTTCTCACTGAAGGTTTAACCGCACCATTATGGGGAGTTTCAGCACCTAGTATTACTGACTATATGTATGTCATTGATCAAGTCGGTAGCATTTGGTCTGTTGAACTAGCTACGGGTAATAAAGAGCTTGTAGTTGACTTGTCATCATTACTTGTTTCTATCGGCATCCCTGAATTCGGTGGCTTTGATGAACGAGGGTTATTAGGAATTGCCTTTCATCCTCAATTTGTTGATAACCATAAACTTTATACTTATAGCTCTCAGCCGTTAAGTGGTGTTGCAGATTTTTCGACTATGCCTGACGGTGTATTAGCGGATCATCAAGGAGTGCTAACTGAGTGGCAAGCGACTATCGATGACAGTATTATTTTTGATGAAAATTCAGCGAGAGAAGTATTAAGAATTGATGAACCACAATTTAATCATAATGGTGGCGCGATAGCCTTCGATGCTAATAACTTACTGTATGTTGCCATAGGTGATGGCGGTGGAGCGGATGATGTTGATGGTCAAAGCTTTATTGATAGTGTGATGGTTGGTCATGGTGATAATGGCAATGGTCAAAATAAAGATAATATTTTAGGGACTATTATTCGTATAGACCCTTTAGGAAATAATAGTACTAATGGTCGTTATGGTATTCCAGCTTCAAATCCTTTTGTAGATCAAGATGGTCTGGATGAAATTTATGCTTATGGTTTACGCAATCCATATCGACTTTCATTTGACAGTCAAACAGGCGTTTTATATGCCGCAGATGTTGGACAAAACGATATTGAGGAAATAAATACTATCGCTCCAGGTGGAAATTATGGCTGGAATATTCGAGAAGGCAGTTTTGGCTTCTTTGCTAATGGCAATAATGATGGTTATGTTTTTGAGCAAGTGGATAACCAAAATACGATAGATCCAATTGCCGAATATGATCATGATGAAGGCGTTGCCATTATTGGTGGTTTTGTGTATCGAGGTAGTATTTATGATGATATGCAAGGAAATTATGTTTTTGGTGATTACAATGGTCGATTATTTTATATTAATAACGAAGGCACGATATCTGAATTTCAATATGTTGATGAAACAGATATTGGTGCGATTCTCGGTTTTGCCCAAGATAGCCAAGGTGAGTTATATGTATTAGCCAATACTGGTGGAGTTCCTTCGGGTACAAGTGGCACTGTTTATCAAGTGACGTTGTTACCGAATCAAGCCCCAACAGCCAGCGCAGGTGAAGATCAAACCGTTGACGAAGGAACTCAAGTCACTTTGATTGCATCACTTAGTGATGACCCTGATGGCGATACAGTTCATTTTGAATGGACTCAAAGCTCAGGAGTTTCTGTAACTTTAAGTGATAACGCGAGTGCTACACCTACTTTTACAGCTCCTAATGTAAGTTCTACAAGTACACTCACTTTTGTGGTTACCGTTAATGATGGTCACTTATTTGCAACGAGTGAGGTAAATATTACCGTGAACGATGTACCAGCCCCCCCCCCACCAACGAATAATTCAAGTGGAGGAGGTGGTGGTGCTATGTTCTACTTACTATTTATTCTATTAGCTATTATAACTATCAAGAAATATAGGTTCAATATAGTGATTCGACATTAGCGTTAGAAATAAAAATAGTACACAAAATAACGTCAGCTCCAGTTAATGGAGCTGACGTTTATCTATACCACCAATTAATGTCTGGATTGCACTTTGAAATCATGCCAAAACAAATACGTGAATGACTGCAATGGTGGCTTTTTTGCCAGTCAAGGTGACCAACATTATAAGGCTATTTTAATACCTTCTATAGCTACATTAAAACCTTGTGATTGTACAAATTTACTTTCTTTACTGTTTATCTTAAGCAAGGGATTAGTATGATTCATGTGAATAAACCAGACTTTATTTTTTTCAGTTTTAGGAATACTGTTTAGCGCATGCATGGTTTCAGCGACAAATGGGTGGGGGATTTTAGACATATCTCTACCTGGTAATTCTCCATCCGCATAAAAAGTGGCATCAAGTAAGGCATAATCAACAGACTTTATAGCGTCGACCAATTTAGTTTCCCATTGGGACCATTTATTTATGTCGGGGATAAATAAGGCTGACTTATTTGGACCATCAATTCTAAATCCAACTGTTTCAGAATATTCATCACGATGAGGTACTAAAAATGGTGTTATTTTAACTTGCCCTAAAAGCACACTTGACTGGTGTTGTAGTGCTTTTAAAACAATATTCTGGTATTTAATCAATTGTTGCCAAGGTCCATTTTCTTCTAAATACTTCTTCATTCGAGGCATTGCATAAACAGGTATATCAATTGCACCAGCAGATTCATGGCCTAAAAACATTAAACCAGTGTAATGGCCAATATGCGCATGTGTTAAGAAAATACCGTCGAGCGCATATTGCGAAGAAGGTGCCTCTTTTTCTAGTTGGTAGAGCTGCGCAGGAAAATTTGGTGTCGCCTCAAACATATACTTTTTTTTGTCGTTAAGACTGATCAAACCAAGCGAAACAGCACTTCTTCTTAATAAAGGGTCTTCCCAACCAGACATGCAATGTTCTTGATAACATGCGGTTTGTGGATACCCTGCATCTTGTGCGACACCTAAGACATATAGATAAGGTGGGGTTTCATCCGCAGAGGAGGTATGACAAACAACAACTAATATTGAAATAATAATTAATATAAATTTATTTATGTTTTTCATTTGGTTAGATGGTATCACTCGATTTTGATTATCTTTAATTCTATGTCAGAGGATCTTAATAATCAATAACCATACAACTTATGAACACCTATCTATTTGGTTACTCAAAGTCGGTTAGGTGAACCAATATATTATGATGGTTTTTCGTGGTCACGAACGACAGCAATGGTGGCTTTGTTCACACTCATACTGAACGACTTATTGGCAAAAAGCCATCATCAAAAGTCTCAGATACTCATCTGTGGGGAACGTCCGCTATCGTATCAAAGTGAACTTTAGCAGAAGTAATTTTGTACCATAATTTTTGTCTGCTTCAGGCGCTTTGCTGACGTTAGCTAGTGGTTGCTCTTAATGTCAAAAATAGCCATAAGCGGTCATTGAACTTTTGAGAAACCACGATCATTTTTAGGGCAAAACCAAAGGCATGATGGTCTTGATATTGGAATACTAGCAAAACGAAAAGAGCTGTATCAGAAAAAAAGAAATGAACATCCCGAACGATGGTCAAAAAGTGAAAGAAACTGGCATCCAATAGGTACTGTGGAGTTAAATCCAGAGCAATATAAAGAAGCTGCTTAACAATTTAGGCGACAACTGCCTTGAAAATGCCTAAAAGCAGACATTAGAATTATCACATAAAATCAGAACATATACCCAATGGCGTATAATCCCAAAAGCCTTAGGAACGAAAATCGTTCTGCTTTGCAGTTCACCGTTTTACGATTATACTTTTAATATCAAAAAATAATAAAAAGACTTATAGTTTAAATTAAGCTTTAGTTAAATGAATTACTGAAAAAGTATCTCCTTATATATGGAATTAAAAATTAAGAATATTAAATGAACGGATTTTTAAAGTCTTATTTATTTCGAGCAACCTTGTTTGCTGGTTTAGCCCTTGTTTTAGGACTAACTCTCTCTTATATTGTTTATAATTCATCAACCAAGGTTGATGAAAATACTTTTGAACTGGTAAATAAGCATATTCCAATTTTAAATTGCGCGAACCAAATAATTGAGATATTAATTGAGCAAGAGAGAAATATTTATGAATACTTTACCACTCAAGATAGTTCGGTATTTATAAAAAAGCACCAAGTATTCAATAAGACTTTTGATATTCAATATGCAGTTATCTCTCAAGAAGAATCATTTGAAAATCAAAGTAAGCTGATATCTTACAACCAAAAACAAATAGCAATTCTATCTGAAGCATTTCATCAAATGATTCAAGAAAGAAATAATTACGATCAAAATAACTACTGGGATGAATTAAGAGAATTACTCGCTCAAATATCTTCAATTAGACGTGAGATGCTGCCTATATTGCAATCTATAAAAACATCTACTCAGCAAGCAGTTATCAGAGCGCAAAATGCAACACATCAACAAGTAGCAACTAGTCATACTCTCGTCATATTTTATAGTTTCAGCATTATTCTCTTAGGTGGGCTAATTGCTTGGTATATAAGGCAATCCATTTTAAATAATGCCAAAATCAACCGTTTAGCATTATTTCCGCACCGTAATCCAAATCCTATTTTCAGTATTGATACCCAAGGTGAAATAGTATTTTCTAATCCAGCCTGTGAGCGGTTATTACACAAATTAGATTATACTCCTGAAGAAATAGATCGTTTACTTCCACAAAATTTTAATACGCTCTGCCAAAAAATTCATGAAAACAATTTAACTTTTTTAAATGTTGAACAAACAATAAAAGAGTATGTATTACAATATGATATTAATTATTTGCAAGATATAAATGCTTATGACATCCATGTTATTGACATCACAGAGCGTAAATTAGCAGAAGAAAAAGTCCAGAAATTAGCTTTTTACCAACAAACAACGAATCTGCCGAATCAATACAAACTCAATGAAGATTTAACAATTGAAATAACACGACAAAAATATTTCGCTCTTAGTGTTTTTTCAATTAAAAATTTCAATAAAATAGTGACTGCATATGGTGTTGAGGCAAGTGATGTTTTAGTTAATGATTTTTGTGATCATTTAAAAACAAAGCTTTCCGTTGATTTAGCTTTATATCACCTTAATGACAATCAGTTTGCTTTGATTTGTAAAGAAAAAAACAATAAATCATCTTTGCAACTTATTGCTAAAAAAATTACGGGTATAGCCGAAAAGCCACTCATCACTGTTTACGGTGAGTTCTTCATTGAATTAAATTTTGGTTTTTGTCTTTATCCTGATCATGGAAAAGATAAAAACCATTTAATCAAAAATGCCCTTTCGGCATTATCAGTTGCCGATGCTAATCAGCATGAATATTTTTCATTATTTAACAATAAAGTAGAGGAAGAAATATTACATAATACCAAAATGATAGATGATTTAAGAAACGCTATTATTCACAATGAGTTGTTTTTAGTTTTTCAACCACAGCTAGATTTAGTTCAACAAAAAGTAACGGGAATTGAAACATTAGTTAGATGGAAGCATGGAGATAATATAATATCTCCGGCTGAATTTATTCCATTAGCAGAGCAGTCTGGACTCATTGTTCCAATAGGGCAATGGATACTTGAACAAGCATGCTTATTTGCTAAAAAATTAGTTAATTTAGGGTATGTAGATATAGTTGTTGCGGTAAATGTATCTCCACGACAATTTTCACATCCTGATTTTCTAAAGTCTGTTCTTCAAATATTAAAAGAAACAAAATTAGAAGAAAAAAACTTAGAGCTAGAAATCACTGAAGGTGTATTTATGTATAACGAAGAGATGACGTTATGCGTACTTAACCAACTTAAAAAGAATGGTATAAAGCTATCTATAGATGACTTTGGTACGGGGTATTCTTCTTTATCTTATTTAAAACGTTTTCCTATCGATAAATTAAAAATTGATCAGTCATTTATAAAGGACTGTCATAATAACTATGAAGATAAAGCAATTATTAGAACCATTGTCGCGTTAGGAAAAAATTTAAATTTAGCCTTAATTGCTGAAGGTGTAGAAGAATTAGAGCATGTTGATTTTTTAAAAAGTATTAACTGTGATGAAATACAAGGATATTGGTATAGTAAGCCTTTAGAGCAAGATAAACTTATTCAATTTATGAATAACCCGCCCTCATAAGCAAGGTTGTTCGTTTTGATTAGTTACATTAATGAATCATAGTGCTAAGGTTTTAATTTAGTGAATAAAATTTTAAATTGGTTTTCTCTTGCTTTAGAGGTTAATACCCTTAAGCGTTCAATAAAAGTTGCCGTTATAGTTGGTACGCTTCTCATGCTTATTAATCATGGCGATATTATGATGTCTGGAGAGATTGAAGGACATCATATGCTAAAAATATTATTAACTTATTTAGTGCCTTATTTAGTTTCTACATATAGTAGTGTTGAGTCAAAACTCAATAATTAGTTTATTTTTATATTAAGGATCAGCCATGTTTTTTGCAAAAAAGAATCCCGTTGCTAATGATGAAACTGTCATCAATAAATCAATGCTTGAAACCTTGATGACCAAGGCGTCGATATTGGATCAGTTAACTGCTAGTCAGCCTCAACAAATCGCACAGCAGATTGCTCAAACCGCAAAGTCGGTGAACCAGTCTTCATCACAACGATTAGAAAATGTTGAAAACAATTATCAACTTGTTGGTAAGCTAGCTGAACAATCATCTGAAATTGCTAGTTTATCTGAAATATCCGTTTCAACGGCAAAAGATACATTAGGTAAAAGCGCAATAAGTATTGAACAACTAAAAGGTTTATCTCAAAAAATATTAACCGCAGAAAATAATATATCTCAATTTACTGAGCTGCTTGAAGGTCTAACCAATAACAATAAAACCATTTCACAATTGGTTGAATCAATCAAAAATATAGCAAGTCAAACCAATTTACTCGCGCTTAATGCAGCAATTGAAGCCGCTCGTGCTGGTGAGCATGGAAGAGGCTTCGCTGTGGTTGCTGACGAAGTTAGATCACTTGCTAGCACTGCCAATGAATCTGCGGAGAAGATTGAGGGTGAAATGAGTAAAATTATGGACATTTCTGAAAATATAATTCATCAACAGAATAATGTTGTCAGCAGTATTGAAGAAAGCAGAAACATAACAATTGATATTATTGATAATTTAGATGATATGCACTCTCTATCTCTGGAAAGCAGTACTGCGGCTGAAGCGGTTATTCAACAGGTTAAAAATCAAGTAAAAGACACTGAACAAATATTTGATAATATAGGCTACATTGTTGAAGATACTCGCAATGCTGTTAAAGGTTCATCAACGAATGTAAATCTAGGTGAACAAATGATGGTGGAATTAGCTCCTTTGGAAGCGCTTGATTTAACAACTCAATAATTACGTAGTTTCTAAAAAACAAATGGACCCTGTAACATTATCTGTGTAGCTGCCTATCATTAATACCCAACTAGGTTTTAGGATAGGCAATTAACACCCGGCCATACCGATGATATGTCATGTTTTTATGATAAAGAAAATGGCTTTTTATTTACTGGAGATTTATATATTGCCTCTAGAGTACGATATTTACATAAAGATGAAAATTTGCAAAAGCAGTTAAACAGCTTAAACAAAGTCTTAAGCTTAGACTTTGAAACCGCTTTTTGTCCACATCGAGGCATTATGGAAAAGGGTAAAAGATACCTAACCAAAAAACGAGACTTTATTGTTGAACTCTCCACTCAGGTTCAATCATTAGCAAAACAAGGTATGCCTGATAAACAGATAAAACAACAACTACTTGGTCGAGAAGGAATACTCACGTTAATCTCTAATTTCCAGTTTTTAAAACGCGGCTTAATTGATGCCTGTTTGAAGTTATCCCTTAACTTCAAAAAATTTTCCCTTGGTATTTTGCGCAATAAAGTCATTTGGTATAAACAAAATAAGCCATCACTGACCGAACGTAAATAGCACTTTTACACATCTCAACTTGATGCTTTGAGTGCCAACTATGACGAAAGCACTGTCGTTTTAATTTAAAGTCTCCATGACTATAATGGTGGCTTAGTTCTCTATCAGGATAAAGGTAGGTCTACGTCTTCTGGACACTGTAAACAACCCAAGAAGCTATTGATATTAACTATATTCGTATCTAAGAGGTCTAAATTAGCAGCGAATTTTATGGTGCTTAGTTCCCCATTTCTTCCAAAACCACTGATACACAATTAAGTTGAATTAATACTCCTATCCACAAAAAAAGCGAATGCTTTCTGATTCGCTTTTTTCCATTCAATTGATCTCAACTTGAACACTCACTGAAACCAACTTAGATAAGAGGGAATTAACCTTCAAAATAGGTCCATTTGGACGTATGTGTTCAAAGCAATAATTATTTATCTTCGAGTAGCAAATTTCGATATGCTGACGGGCTATGACCAACTACATTTTTAAACGCTGTATTGAATGTCGATTTAGAGTTGAAACCTACATCAAAGGCAATAGTTGTAATTAACTTGTCTCTATCTTGTAATGCCTGTTTAGCTTCTTCAACTCGAAAGCCATTTACAAATTGGAAAAATTTAGTGTGTAAAAATTGTGAGAGTGTTTCTGAAATGTGGTTTTCAGTTTCAGATATAGACTCAGACAACTTGTTTAGCGATAGGTTATCCTTCAAAAATAGCTTATCCTCTTTCATTACGTGTTCGAGTTTTGATGCAATCGCTTGCATTTTTTCAGAACTAAGTAAGGCAGTGCGAGCTTGGCTCTCACGAGGTAAACCTTTCTCAGATGCTTTAAGCGTTTTTTGACTTAGTGCCTTCTGTATAAAAATAGCCAATACAACAGTTTCAAGAATAGGAAGAACTACTCCTGAGCCAAACCAAAACCATCTTAGCGCACCTAGAGTAAACTCCACGGCATACATTAACCAAGCAACTCCCCAAATTAATAGTACAGGTTGAAACCAATCTAATGAACGCTGCTCAATGTTAGAATAGCGTTCCATAAGTTGTTGGCGATGAGACTCATGGAGTTTTAACGCCATGGCCAAATATACAAATGTGTATAAAATAAATACAAACGTTGTGAATGAACAGGTAAATATTGCTATTTTCCACAGTTCTGGATCCCTAGTTGATGGACTAGCTAAAGCCAGTTTCTCTGCGGGGCTGATCATGAAAATAAAGGGAAGCATTGCCAGTACAACTATAACGGGCCCCGACAAGGCCCAAAAACTCATCCGTTTGTCTATTGCTTTATCTGGTGACATAGTCGCATGTGCATAAAAATAGAGGGCAGGTCCAAGTAAAACCTTAAACGGAAGGTGTGCACCCGCTAAACCTGGCGCATAAGCAAATGCTCCTGAATATACAAACAGCTCACCGGTAGAATGTATTAACAATAATAACAGCAGCCCTTTCAAGAAAATGTTCTGCTTTTCCTTTGGTCTTTTAAAAACCTCTAATAAAGCGATAGTTGTCATTCCCATCATGAAGGAATATATAACTGTGGGGAAAACGTGGACCATAAAATTACCAATGATTAAGATTTTTTGTACTCCTTTTGATTATAAAGTTAAAAGGCATCTGAATCCACATATCTCCATTCAGGTAACTCTGTTTCATCCTGCAATATGCAGGAATCAGTATCCCCTCAAATTTTTACTCTTTTTCAAATACTGTCATTGAGCAAATAAACACCATACAAAAACGCTTAACTTTCTTAGTTTCTGTTTGCTTTAAGAGTAAATCCCAAAGCTAAAAGAGCAGCGCCAATAACTGGATTAGTGTAAAAATCAAGCGATAGCCCTCTTTCCATACCCTTTATGACACCTACCACCAACATTATGAACCACATTACTAAAGGCACCGTTAACAAGTAACCGATTTTTTGCTGTGCACGAATACGTAAAAACGCAATTGCATTAGTGAAAAATGCTAATATCATCGCCACCATAAATAATACAATCAATACAAGAAGCCACTGAGACTGTTGTTTTTGCATACCTTCACCAAACACTGACACAACAAAAATCCATAGTGCAACAATGCTTAACGAAGCAAGTGCCAATAACGAAAAACCTGCACCACTTTTGGCAACTAGCGGAGATTGAATAGTCACTCGCGGATAGAGCTTTAATAACCCAAACACGCTAAATGCTAGTCCGGTAATTGCAGGTATAGCTGGCCATAATATTGATAGCTGATAATTTGAGTAATGTCGAAGCCACAAAAACAAGGTATTTATCAGCATAAAACACCCCGCGATTACGAAAATTCTAGAGTCCCAGCGACTAACGTTACTTGTGTTCATAGTTAAGTTTTCCATTTTTTTCCTTTAAACAATTTATAATTCTTCACATTAAAGACCTAACAAATGTGCACTAATTTAGACGCATTGTCGTTTAAATGGGCCTATTCGAACGTATTTATTAGATTATTTTACTTGCGTACAGAAAGCACAGCTTTTACCAAATGAATTATGTGATGGAGCAGTTGCAAACTATGGCTGCTCCATATCATCATCATTAACTTCAAATAATATCTATAAACTACCAGACATGACTTTTAATAAGAAAGGTGTATAGCCGACCATACCCATAATCATCAGAATGGTGATTACAAACAACAAACCACTGGTTACATACTTAACACTGTTACTGCCTCTTTCCTTCGCGTAAAAATACAATTGCAACGTTAGTAGCGGTAAAACATAACAGCCAAATGTCCACATATAAAAAAACGGGTCGCCAAAAGCAGGGTTCATTCCCAACATGTTTCCCGTTACTAAGTAGCTAAATGTACCAATTCTTAATATCCATTGAGCATTTGAGACAAAAAATAGTCGCAAGGCCCATTTTCTGTGGTTAGATATATCCTTTTTAATCGCTAGGCGTACGGTTAAATAAGCAAATCCTAATATTAAAAAGCCATTAATCGTTGTACCAATTCCATTAATCTTTATTGGGTCAGGGTCTCTTATCCACACTAAATAGAAGCCAGAGAGAGCCAAACAAAATACTGTTGTTAAGTAGACATAGCCATTAATTTTATGAAACTTTGGAAAGGAGTTTCGCACTTTGGGGATTAATTGCAATGCACCACCAAAAGCCACTATACCAGCACCAATAGCGTGGGCAACAAATGCAAGGTTTCCAGAAAAATCACCTGCTCGGTAAGGAGTAACACCAAAGCGTTCAAACACGACATTCCAATATTCCATATTATCGGTTATTACTGAGGTTCCATAGAAACCCATAATGTAATAAAAGAAAAACCATTGTCCAAATAGCGCCGTGACAAACCAAAATACGGTGGTGTACTTTAACGATTTATTAGCGGAATTTGTTGGCGTACTTTTTTTCGCCTTGATTTGTTTTGTATCTTTAATCTCTCTTGCTATAGCTGAACCATAATCAGCACCTTGTATGTTTTCCATTTTAAGCCCTCTATACTACGACAGTGCTACGCAGCATGAAGGTTTGGAGTGTTAAATTCGCCCGAATGGGCATATTCGGACGTTTTTCTTGAAGAAATTGTGTTTTCTATATCAAATTTTCTCAAATAATAGAAAGCTGAGTTCAACAGAACAGGATTAGGTGAAGCAATAAAAAGGCGAATATTTCTAGTTTGCCTTTAAAAGTTCATCTAAAGTTGGAAACCAATTCAAGTATATAAATCATGATGTATGGATAAAAACCCAGTCCCTTTATGGCAACTAATACCACAGAAAAGTCATATAAAGTAATTGGTGAAACGTCTATATTCGTATCTTTGTTAACATTAGGCTAGTGATGATTAAAGACTTCTTCAGCTAGCCCAGACTGTGTAAAAACTCTCAGCGTCAGTTTTATTTGCGACTCTACGTAAATAAATAAGTAACTTGGCACAAAAAGCACTATAGCATTTATTCTCTGAACGACTTTTTAGATGATATTAGCCATTGAAGTCAATGCAAAATAGTTTTCAAACAGCCTGAGCCACAAGCTGACATTACAGAACTCTAGATTTAAATAAATCTAATTTCGATTACAACGAATGAATATTCAGTAAGATCATTTTTTTATTTTAACTTCTATATAAAGAAGCGGTGGATAGAAGATTAATGTGACATTCCATCATTTGATGTTAACTGTGTGAGCCTATTGCGTCATTAACTGAATCGAGTTCAAGATCATTTTGCCATGAGTAGTCTACGTGAACGCATCAAGTAATTATTTGCTCTAATATCCAGCGCACTTTTATTAGATGTCTTTTAGATTATTTGTATTTCAAATTTTTTTCGAATTATTTCTTAAGTGGTAACACCCAATATCTGGGATTTTCTACATCTGTAGTTGCAGATAAAAAAGGATTTTCAAGGTGAAATATTCGTTTGCTTTCCCACTTTTTTAACGGAAAAGCATGCCTTGTAACTTCATGATTATTCATTAATGTATCGAATTCCCCGTTATCAATCATTTGTTCAAGGCCGCTTTCGATAATTTGGCCTAATGCCACATTCTCTTTATTAACAAAGAAATAAATTGGGTACGGATAGTATAATAATATATCATCTAACATTGCCAAGTTATCAAATTTCTTTTGTGCTATTTCTAATTCACCATAACCTTCAAAAATAGCCCTTGGAAAGTAATCACACCTGTTTTTGCTAACCATTTCAAACATAACATTATAATGAACAATAGGATTGACTCTATATTGATTATGTTCAAGGATTCTTGTGTCAGGCCAATGTGCTCCTTGACAAGCAATTTTTTGTTTAAAATCTTTTATAGGTAACACAACAAAACTGGATAGATCTTGCTTTTTTATAATTGATACTCGATAACCTAACAGACCTTTCATTAGAGGGATTTTTACTGCATAAAATTGATTTTCACGTTCAATAGAGGTCCCCATCCACAAAACATCTATATAATCATTTTCTAAAAAGCTTAATGTTCTGGCTTGAGTTAAATTGCTAGCATCAATAGCATTAATGTTCATGTGAGTTGAACTGCCTATTTTAACGGCTGCTTTTAACAGTCGAAAAAAATAATCCTGACTAACGTCTTCAGTTGAATGAGGCCCAAGTACCCTAACTGATGTTTCGGCACCTGATATTGATGTAGTTGTTAATAAGATTATTAGTGCAACCAATCTGCTGAGCATAAGTGCCTTTTTTATATAATTAATTTAGAACTACCTAATAGGGAGAAATGATTCGATACTATAAACACTCGTAAGATAAGGCTAGTGTTTGGAAAAGTCAAAAATAATGATGATCTAAAAATGTCAGTATCTATTAGACAACTGTTGCTCAAATCATCCACAGATTATTGAATTTCACCAACGAATGCTTTGTTGCTACAGTGTCGTTTTGATTTAAAGCCCTTCTGGCCGCTTAGGTGGCTTTTGCGACCGTAACGTAATGAAGGTGTTCAGGGTGTTTCTCTCATGACAGCTCATTATCGTCTTTATAACCCGACAAAGACCAATCGAGATCCCTAAGACTTCTATCATCAACTATGTAATACTTGAATTCTATCACTCACCGATAAAAGTCAATAGATGAAATGAAAATCAAAAAGGGAATTAAAGCAATCCGACTTTTTATATTTGGTTTTCTAATCCAACTTCATCTTCAATATTCGCAAGCACAAGAATTCATTATAGGTGTAGAAGATATCGCTTATTACCCTTTGTTTGACTTCAATTCAAATCGTAATACTCATACTACAGAGCTATTAAATAAATTTGCTGCCTCGAAAGGTTATAAGTTTATCTATTTACCCTTGCCAATTAAACGCTTCGACAAATGGCTGCTCGAAGAGAGAATTGATTTTAAATATCCTGATAATTCTCGCTGGTATCCCGACCCTTCTTTAAGAGAGAAGTTTAC
>MAAB01007539.1_pt1 | contig 15635 bp, 15 predicted proteins | sample 1115991 | NCBI WGS metagenome assembly MAAB01 (sample SAMN04961124, study PRJNA320927) | seawater metagenome | isolation source: sample BD02T18 sea water enriched with oil for 18 days | place: USA:Gulf of Mexico | collected 2013-07-27
TTTTTAGTGGATTGATTCAATGGAATAAATTTAAACGGGGATGTAAAACAATATGAGTAAGTATCAAGGTCAGTGTGGTTGCGGAAAGGTTGAATACTGTTTTGAGGGGGAGCCCATCAATACGGCATTCTGTTACTGTGATGAATGCCAAAAACACACAGGTTCGGATAAGTGGTTTGGCATCTGGGTCGCGGCTGAGCAGTTCGAATTTAGCAAAGGGAAAGTTGCTACTTTCACCCGTAAAGGCGACTCTGGTCAGGATATGCATCATAAGTTTTGCAGCGATTGCGGCACGACACTGGCTATCGATGTGACTGTAGGTAATTTCTATTCAGTGGCGGCATCGACGTTACTGAAATGTGACTTTTCTCCCAATATGGCCATTTATACGGCATCTGCGCCACACTGGGCGGTGTTTCCTGAAGGCGTGCCTAAATTTGACACTTTACCCGCTGATATTGGCGGGTAAAGTGAGCAGTGTCACTGCCCATTGCAGACATGCAAAACTGATTTGTTAGGGCAGAATGTTCTTGGCGTAAATTATCAGATACTGGAATAACAGATCATGACGTTATTCCAGTTGTCTTCCCATCAATACTGACGGCGTTTCTCTTTTGCCAATATTTAGTGACTCCCTCTTCTCCCATTTTCTCATAAAAGGGTAGCATTTCTTTTTCGCCGCGCTGCGCATTTAAGTCCATTAAGGGAACACCGGTTCCACATGACAATTGTATTAAGTCAATTGAGAGCTCGAATATCTGTCTGCTTCCGGCCATTTGGGGAAACAAACTGGCGAGTTGCTGCCATTGCGAATCGCGCGGATGATATGTTTTTGCTGTTCCATAAACGCGCAGAATCAACGCATCTCCTGAAAACGCACAAAACATTAATGTCATTCGATTCGTATCCAGCAGGTGAGCTGCCGTTTCGTTGCCACTACCGCTGAGGTTCATCCAGATAATCTTTTTCTGGTTGATGATCCGTAGGGAATCTAGCCCCTTTGGAGACATATTAACCCTCCCATCCGCAGCCGCTGTAGCGACAAAAAACATCGGTTGTTTTTCAATAAACTGTTGGAGTTTAGTATTTAATTTGTCCACAAATAAATCCTTATATTTTAGAGAAACGGCAACCTTAATTATAAAATAGCATAACAATTAGACAAATTATTTAAAATCATTAGCGGATGTTATGGACAATAGCCCAACTGTATTAATTGATTGCAAAGTGATTCATTAACAGCGTTATGAAAGACTGGGTAATCAGTGAGGGTGTTGCTGAGTGTGGTTGTACTATGGCGTAATCCCAAGTTACCTCTGGTAGGAAAGGTTTGATCACAACCTCGCTATCCTGGATGTTGGTGATAAAGGGATCCAGAATTGCTACTCCGGCCCCCCTTTTAACCATTTCATACACCGTGCGTTGGGTGCGGGTTTCAATCGCAAAAGTACGTTTAATATTCTCGCGAGCAAATATTTCGTCTAATTTTGCTCGAAATGGGCTGCCGCGAGGCAGAGATATAAAAGGTTCATTCTCCAGATCCCGCGCATGGATCACGGGTTTGTTGCAATGTGAGTGGTTGGCAGGCAATACACAGACTGCCTGTTGTTGGCAAAAATTATCGACCTGTAATCCCACATTTTCACGGCTGGCAAGAGAGATTATTCCAAGGTCCAGCCGCGCAGTACTGACTAAATCCAATACCTGAGTCCGCGGGGCTGATTCGAGCTCAATACTGACGTTTGGATGTTGATGCAAAAAGTCTGAGACTAAGGTGGGCAGGAAGCTATCTACACAGACTGGCATTGCCACTATCCGCAGGCTTCCCTGTTGTTTATTGACGATGGAATCTGCAAACAAGCTTATCTGTTCCAGGCCTATAAAAGCTCTATCAACCTCACGAAACAGCGCCTGAGCTTCGGGTGTTGGTTGCAGGCGATTAGGTTTTCGAACAAAAAGTTTGAGCTTAGTCTGGTCTTCAAGATCAGAAATTAAGCGGCTTACAGCGGGCTGAGTGATGAACAGCATTTTAGCCGCCTCGGTACCTGACCCGGATACCATCACTGCTCTAAAGGCTTCGATCTGTCGAAAATTCATGGCATTACCTGTTTAATCAATAAAGTGCTACTACTGCATATTAGCATAACATTTGATTATGCAGGTGCTAATTTATTTGAATTGAATTAATGCTCGTCCAGGCTAATAATAGCTTACCTCAAAACAGTATAGGAGCTTCAGGATGGATTGGACGTTACTTCTAATGGTGACCTTTTTAGCAGCGACAGTTCAGTCTGCTACAGGTTTTGGCTTTGGATTGATCGCCGTATCAGCGTTCCTGATTGTGCTTAATTCCGTTGCCGCCATCCAGTTAGTGATGATAATCACTCTGGTAATGTCCTGCGTGCACTGGCCTAAGTTGCGGGGAATAGCGCCGGGCTACCTTCTGAAGTGGCTGTCGATTGGATGTCTGCTGGGTTTTCCGCTGGGTATTCTGGTTTATAACCAGCTGGATCTCGACACTATAAAAGTACTAGTGGCGCTATTGATAATCCTGATCAGCGCACAAAATGCCTGGCACTTGTTGCGAAAGGCCAAAACTCCCTCGGCTCATGGCCAGTCACCCTACCGTCGCAGTACTGTGACCGGTGTAGGGATTGCCTCCGGCCTGATGGCCAGCAGCATGGCGATGCCGGGACCTGCTGTAATGCTCTACCTGTCTAGAAGTGCGCTGAGCAAAGATGAGATTCGTGCCACGATTTTAACTTTCTTCCTGTTCTCTTACGGCGGCGCCCTGTTACTGCAGGCAACGTTAATCGGCATCGAGTCCCAGACTTGGATTACCGCCGCAGCGCTTACTCCCTCCGCTATAGCGGGGATGATTGCCGGCCATCTTCTTTCAAAAAAAATCAATCAACAAGTGTTTAAGGGTTTGGTTCTGGTGATATTGCTGCTGACCGGCCTGTTTATGTTACTCAACCTGTAGTGATCAAATATTGAGCCCCTATTTTAACGACCTGACTAATAGCAAAGAGAGATTATCATGTTAACCGACAAATACCCCCGAGTAGACCTATCCCATACGCCGACTCCGCTGGAGGTTCTCACTAATCTCAGCAATAAACTTAAGGGGCCTCGTATCTGGGCCAAGCGGGACGACTGCACCGGCCTTGCCATGGGCGGTAATAAAGCCCGCCAGCTGGAATTTTATATCGGTGATGCTATCTCCAAAGGTGCGGATACTCTGCTAACCACTGGGGCGATACAGTCCAATCATGTACGTATGACGATTGCCGCCGCCAGAAAGATCGGGCTGGAAGTTGAAGTTCAGCTGGAAAAACGGGTCGAGGGCCGCCAGCAGGAATACTACCAATCTGGTAACCCCTTTTTGATGAAGATGATGGGCGCCAAAATTCATTATTACCCGGTAGGCGAAGATGAGGAAGGTGCCGACAAGGCACTGTATCAGCGTGCTGAAGAACTGCGCAAACAGGGCGCAAATCCCTATGTCATTCCTCTGTCGGGCGATCATATTCCCTATGGCTCTCTGGGTTATGTGAAGTGTGCCGAAGAGCTTATCCTGCAGTTCAAACAGCGCTCTCTGAATGTTGACGCCATTATGCTGGCCAGCGGTAGTGCAACCACCCATGCGGGGATGTTGGCAGGGTTGAGAGCATTGGGTAGCGATATACCGGTCTATGGTTTTTGTGTGCGTCGTGACCATGCCTCCCAGGGCGAGCGGGTATTGCAAAAGTCCCGCCTGGTAGCCGAGATGATCGACTGTCCAGGTGTGGTCACTGAAGATGATATCTGGGTCGACGATCGCATGTTGCGCCCAGGTTATGGCCAGCTAAATGAAGACCTGCTGGAGGCAATCCGACTGACAGCGAGGTGCGAAGGCTTGCTGCTCGATCCCACCTATACCGGCAAGGCAATGGCGGGGCTGATTCACTTAGTCACCAGTGGACACTTCAGCACTGATCAAAACGTAGTGTTCCTGCATACCGGCGGTACACCCGCTCTCTTCGGCTATCCAGAAATCCTGGAAGACCAATAAAACTAGCCGGCGCTGTTAGCTGGCTGAACAGGAGAAAATAATGAGTTTAACAATTGAAGCGCGCCTTGATCAATTGGGCATCGAGTTGCCCGAAGCAGCGGTACCAGTCGCCAATTATGTATCTTATGTCCGCTGTGGCAATCAGCTATTTGTCTCCGGGCAATTACCAGTTGTTGGCGGTGTACTGCTGCACCCGGGGCAGGTGGGTTCAGAGGTTTCCGTGACTCAGGCCCAGGCCGCGGCAAGACAATGTGTGCTTAATTTAATCTCTCAGGTAAAGGCAGCCTGCGATGGAGATCTGCAAAAAGTACGTCAGGTGGTCAAGCTCGGCGGCTTTGTTAACTGTGCAGCTGGCTTTACCGAGCACGCACAAGTGATCAACGGAGCCTCGGATCTGATCAGTGAATTGTTTGCAGACAGAGGTGAGCATGCACGGGCCGCCGTTGGCTGCTCATCGCTGCCTCTGGGAGCCGCTGTCGAAGTCGAAGCTATCTTTGAGTTGGCCGACGAAAAAGCCCTGGCTTGAGCAGAAAATTAGAATGTAAAGAATCTTGTGCTCGCGACATTGTCGCAAGCGCTGGTAGTACCAAGCAACGTTAATAAAAAAATAAGCATAAAACTGGAGATTGTACATGCAAAACAACAAAAACCTTATAGGGCTAGCTTTTGCTGGCGCGCTGGCAGCGGGGTTCGCAACATCTACCTTGGCCGCAACTAAAACACATGTGTCAATCGGCACAGGTGGGCAGACGGGGGTTTACTATGTGGTTGGGCAGTCCATCTGCAAGATGGTCAATCGCACCAGCAAAAACCATGGGCTGCGCTGCTCGGCACCGTCCACTGGTGGCTCAATCGCCAACCTGAACTCTATTCGTGCCGGCGGTCAGGATATGGGTGTTGCCCAGTCTGACTGGCAGTATCACTCTTACAACGGCACCTCAAAATTCGAGTCGAAGGGGGCATACAAGTCCCTGCGGGCGGTTTTTTCGGTGCATGCCGAGCCCTTTACTGTGATCGCACGGGCGGACTCTCAGATCGAGCATTTTAATGACCTCGAAGGCAAACGTGTCAATATTGGCAACCCAGGTTCAGGCCAGCGTGGCACTATGGAAGTGATGATGGGGCTGAAGGGCTGGACAAAATCCAGCTTTAAACTGACCGCTGAGTTGAAATCCAGTGAGCACTCTCAAGCTCTATGTGACAACAAAATCGATGCCTTTGTTCACACTGCAGGGCACCCGGTGGCAAACATCAAAGAAGCCGCCTCCAGTTGTGATGTTCGGGTAATTCAGGTCAGCGGCGATTATGTTGACACACTGGTCAACCAGAATCCGTACTATTCTGCAGCGCAGATTCCGGGGGGTATGTACCAAGGTACTGATAAAGACATTAACACCTTTGGGGTAGCAGCTACCTTTGTCTCCTCCGACAATGTGCCTGACGAGACCATCTACCAAATGGTTAAGGCAGTGTTTGAAAATTTTGACCGGTTCAAACGTTTACACCCAGCCTTTGCTAATCTCAAGCCTGAAAATATGATCAAAAATGGTCTTTCTGCTCCACTGCACGAAGGTGCGGTGCGTTACTACAAAGAGCGCGGCTGGATCTGATTTAGAGAATATATCAACAGTACTCTGTGGCTTTCAGAGGCCCCATCTTTGCATGCAACAGTGTCATTTTGTTGAGATGAGAGTGGGCAAGGCCGCCGGTTGACGCCGGTGGCCTGATTCTATTCCCCAATGCTAGCTGGCTGATTTTCAGATAGCTTAGCCCAGGTAATTTCTATGAGCACCAATGACAATCTACAACTATCCCACCCAGACATCGCTTCCAGCAACTTTGATGAGCTGGCATCGACCGCTGATACCGGCGGTCGCCTATCATCCGGATTGACCCACAATGTAATACTGACAGTCGCCTTTTGCTGGTCGCTGTTTCAAATTTGGATCGCATCGCCACTGCCATATATGATCGATATCGAGTGGCTGCGTTTCAACGGTAATCAGGCCCGCTCTATCCATCTGGCTTTTGCCATCTTTTTGGTATTTCTAAGTTTTCCGCGTTCCGCTAGATCACCCAGGGATTATGTACCTGTCTGGGACTGGTTAATGGCAATTCTGGCGGCTTTCTCAGCGGCCTATTATTTTCTCGATTACGAAGCGATCTCCGATCGGGTCGGAGCACCTTCGATGCAAGACATCCTGGTGGCCTGTCTGGGCGTCCCGTTATTGCTGGAAGCTGCCAGACGCAGCCTGGGCCCGGCGCTGATGATAATCGCCTCGGTGTTCCTGCTGTACAGTTTTTTCGGTAATTACGCTCCGGAACTGATTGAGCACAAGGGCTACTCCCTGTCCCAGGTGGTTAATCACCAGTGGGTGACCACCGAAGGCGTATTTGGTGTGGCTCTGGGAGTCTCTACAGACTTTGTATTCCTGTTTGTGTTGTTTGGCGCCCTGCTGGAAAAGGCGGGGGCAGGTAACTACTTCATCAAGCTGGCATTTTCCATGCTTGGCCACTTCAAAGGGGGACCTGCCAAGGCGGCGGTGGTAGCCTCTGGTCTTACCGGCGTTATCTCCGGCTCATCGATTGCCAATGTTGTCACCACTGGTACTTTCACCATGCCGATGATGAAAAGGGTCGGATTCTCGGCGGAAAAAGCCGGTGCCATCGAAGTGGCGTCCTCGGTAAATGGTCAGATTATGCCTCCGGTGATGGGCGCCGCGGCTTTTCTGATGGTCGAATATGTAGGCATCAGCTATTTTGAGGTGATTACCCATGCCTTTTTGCCGGCACTAATCTCCTACATCGCGCTGGTGTATATCGTTCATCTGGAAGCGCTGAAGTACAACATGACCGGCCTGCCGCGGCGGCCTATCAACCGCACCTTGATCAGCCGTGTCTCAGGATTTCTGCTGGGATTCATGGGTGTTTGTGCACTGGTGATGGCAATCTACTACGGAATGGGCTGGATAAAGCCTTTGGCCGGTGACTACAGCGGCTGGGTGATTGCGCTTCTGGTTAGTGTCTGTTACGTCTATCTGGTGCGCTACAGTACCGGATTCCCCAAAATTGAGATGGATGACCCTAATACAGAAGTAAAAGAATTACCCGCGCCAGGGCCGATTTTTAAAGCCGGACTGCACTTTTTACTGCCGGTCGCTGTATTGATCTGGTCGTTAATGGTCGAACGTCTCTCACCGGGGCTGAGTGCTTTCTGGGGCTCTCTGTTGCTGATGTTTATTATCGTTACCCACCGGCCACTGGATGCTTTTTTCCGTGGCCAAGGGGATATCATTGAACAGGCGTACACTGGTGTTAAAGATCTACGCGATGCACTGATCACCGGTGCCCGCAACATGGCCAGCATTTCTATCGCCACCGCCGTAGCGGGGATTATCGTCGGGGCGGTGTCGCTGACCAGTGTCGGAGCAGTGCTGGCGGATGTGGTCGAGGTTTTATCTTTCGGAAATATAGCCCTGATGTTAGCTCTGGTCGCAGTACTTTGCCTGATACTGGGCATGGGGTTGCCGACTACCGCCAATTATATTGTAGTGTCATCGCTGTTAGCGACAGTCATCGTGGAACTTGGGGCCCAAAATGGCCTGATTGTGCCGCTGATCGCGGTTCATTTGTTTGTCTTTTACTTTGGCTTGATGGCAGATGTGACACCCCCGGTGGGGCTGGCATCTTTTGCTGCGGCGGCTATATCCGGGGGTAGTCCGATCAAAACAGGCATGATTGCCTTTGGCTACTCTATGCGTACCGCGGTGTTGCCTTTCCTGTTTATCTACAACACCGATCTACTGTTAATTGATGTGAGCTGGTTTGAGGGGATATTGATCTTCATTGTGGCAACTGTGGCGATGCTGGTCTTTACCGCAGCTACCCAGGGCTACTTTGTGACCCGCTCTAGCAAACTAGAGTCCGCACTGCTGTTGCTGGCTGCCTTTAGTTTGTTCCGCCCGGATTTCTGGATCAACCAGATTGTCGAACCCTACCGACAGCTTCCGGCTAGTGCACTGGAATCCGCCGTCAATGGCACCGAAGCCGATGGCCTTATCAGACTGCGTATAAGTGGCGAAGATGATGTCGGTGATCCAATGCACTTCATGGCGGTACTAAAGCTGCCCGCAGCAGAGACTGCAGCGCAGCGGTTGTCCAAGACCGGACTTACCTTGATTAACAGTGATCTTGGAGTGGAGATTGATGCCACCGAAATCGGCAGTGTGGCGGCACAGGCTGGCCTCGATGCCTTCCAGCTGATCGAGGCTCTGGAAGTGCCAAATCAACAACCGGCCAAGCAACTAGTGTACATTCCGGCGGTGCTGTTGATTCTTCTGGTTCGCCTGTTGCAAAAAAGACGCCGGGCGCGACAGACGCCTCAGGGACTTATTGCCGCAGGCTAACGTCCAGAATATGAGGGGGAAGGTATAGCCTCCCTCTCATACATAAAGAATCTGTCATTGGTTTTGATCGCGTTGCCAGAAATTGCTGTCGCTATGATTTCCTTGGGTTCTATTATTGTCTTGTTACATATTAGCTTCAGGGCACTCAGCTAGAAGAAACTCAAACAAATTTTAAAAGCTTATCATGACACAATGTGATTAAGCTCTGCGCTGGTGAGGCCCTGTCTGCAAGGAGGATAATTTTCCTGCACTGGGGTCTTGCGGTTGCAATGTCTTGTACCGAAATCTGTTTATGTAACATCAACCCCCTCCATTTTGGCAGAATGGTTACCCCTAAGCCCGTTTGTACCATGGCAACCATAGTTTCAAACGCATCTATTTCACAGAGGGTATTGAACTCAATGTTTTGCTCCAGCAGCCATTGCCAAGTTAGCTTCCCTCCCCAAGTATTTCTATCAAATAGAATTAATGGATGATTAGCTAATATTTCAGCAATGCTACCCCTGAGCTTTATGTTGGAAATCAAGCACAGCGGTTCTATGGCAATTTCTGTCATGCGAAATTTCTTGGGCACAGCAAAAGCAGGTTCGATCATCAGTGCTGCATCAATTTTCTGCTCGAGTAATTGATCGTATAAACCGGCAGAGGCCCCGGGGGTAATGAGCAGGTTTGCAGTTGGAGCCGCAGTTGAAAACTCTTTAACCAGCATAGGCACATAATCAGTTAACGCGGTTGGAATGGTCCCCAGCTTTAGCTCACCAAATAGCCCTTGCGGCGCTATATCTGCCTTCAGCCTGACACTGTCGGCAATCATGTTTTTCACCCGCGGTAATATCCTCATACAAGACTCTGTCGGCAGGGCATTGTGTCCAATACGCGAGAGTAATTTACAGTTTAACTGCTCTTCGAGGCTCTTAATTCTCTGACTTACCGCAGTCGCAGTAAGATTTTGCTCGCGAGCGGCCGCTGCAATTGAGCCCTGTTCAACCACGGCAATTAAGCTTTCAAGAAACTTTATATCCACAACTTTTTCTTCTCTTTGAAATACTAAAAACAAGCTAAGGTATTTTTAGACTAAGTGTTAAATTATTGACTGTCAATAGAGCAAACAGAGGTGAACAATGGAAAATTTTCAGCAGCCTGATTGTGCGTTAAAGGGCCCAAGTGCATGGCTTGGGGAAGAGATGGCCAGGCACCCCGAGCGCTGGCTAACACAGTTGAGCAAAGAAGAAATATTTGAACTGGAAATTGCCGCCAGTGAATTTATCAACTCGGATAAGAATATAGGCGAACTTAATACTCTAAATTTTCCCCTGGCTACTTTAGGTCCCAGGTTAGCTCAATTGCGTGAAAGCCTGATAAACGGGAAAGGTTTTGAAGTGATCAGAGGTCTACCCATTAATAGCTATGATCAAAAAATGGCCGCTACCCTGTTTTGTGGTATTGGCGCGCATTTAGGCAGAGCCCGATCGCAAAATGCTCAGGGCGATGTGCTGGGGCACGTTCGCAATATCGGAGCAGATGCAGAAAATCCTGATAGCCGAATTTATCAAACCTCGGCACGGCAAACTTTTCATACAGATTCAGCGGATTGCGTTGGGCTTCTGTGCTTAAAAACCGCCAAGATTGGGGGCAAATCACTACTGGTCAGTGTGGCCAGTATCTACAACAAAATGCGTGCTAGCCGGCCCGACTTACTGGCGCTGTTGTTTGAGCCTATCGCTACCGATAGACGCGGGGAGATACCGGAGGGAGCAAAAGCATATTTCGAGATTCCGGTTTTAAATTGGTATCAGGGCAAGCTTACCGGCATGTACCAGCGCCAGTATATTGACAGCGCACAACGTTTTCCCGATGCAAAACGTCTGACAGCTATGCATATTGAAGCGTTGGATTATTTCGATCAACTGGCAAATGACCCCAAGTTAAATTTTGCCATGCAGCTGCAAGAAGGGGATATGCAGTTTGTCTATAACCACTCTCTACTACACGACAGAGAAGGTTTTACAGATTGGCCCGACGCCAAAAATCGTCGCCATTTATTTCGTCTGTGGTTGTCTCTGGAGGGGGATCGCGCTTTGCCTGAGAGTTTCAAGCAGCGTTACGGATCGATAAAAATTGGTGACAGAGGCGGCATTATTACTAAGGATACCCCGTTGAGTTTTACTGTTAATGGCTGAGCACAGCTGTGCAAGCTTAATTATAACCCTGTAAAGGGTATAGCATTTTCACCGGATAGATTATGAATGTAAAAACCAGCATTGATATTATTAACCCTGCTAATGGGGAAGTGATTGATACAGTACCTATAGCCTCGCAAAAAAAGGTTGAATTAGCAGCTGCTATTGTAAGAAAGGCAGCGCTGCAATGCAGATCATTGAGTCGTTTTCAGCGCAGTGAAATTTTGGCAAAAACCGCAAAATTAATCGCGCTTGAAAAAGATCAATTTGCCAAACTGATTACCAAAGAAAGCGGTAAAACGATTACTCAATCAAGCGCAGAGGTGGAACGATGCATCAATACATTCCAACTGGCTGCTGAAGAGACGAAACGGCATGTTGGAGAAGTAATACCTTTTGATTCTTATGCTGGCTCTGAAAATAGACAGGGCTATTTTACGCGAGAACCACTGGGTGTCATTGTGGCAATTACCCCATTCAATGATCCCCTTAACTTAGTTGCGCATAAACTGGCACCGGCAATAGCCACTGGTAATAGCATCTTACTGAAACCTTCTGAACTCGCTCCATTATCGGCGCTAAAGCTAGAAGAAGTAATTGTTCGCGCCGGCTTTCCCAAAAATGCTATCGCCGTTTTAACCGGTGACGCCATCACAGGCCATGCCCTGGTCACACTGCCCTATGTGCGAATGGTCAGTTTCACCGGTGGGATGGCTACCGCAGAAGCCATCGTCAAAGCTGGCGGTCTTAAAAAATATTCAATGGACCTAGGTGGGAATGCCCCTGTTATTGTGTTAGCTGACTGTGATCTAGAACAGGCAGTAGCCGCCTGCATCTCCGGTAGTTTTTGGGCGGCCGGGCAAAACTGCATAGGTACGCAACGGATTATAATTGAAGAGGAAATCTACGCGCAATTTAAGCGCAAACTACTGGAAAAAATTAAACTGATGAAGATTGGGGACCCTTTGGATCCCACAGTGGATATGGGGCCAATGATTTCTGAACAGGCGGCTAAAGCTGCACAACTAAAAGTAGATCTTGCCGTTAAAGCGGGTGCAAAAGTACTTTGTGGTCACCGCAGAGATGGGGCTTTTTATCAGCCAACCGTACTTGAGAATGTTGGCAGCGACGCGCAGATATTGAGCGATGAAGTGTTTGCCCCAATAGTCAATTTGATAACTGTGAAAAACTTTGCTCAGGCAATCGCTATCGCCAATGAGCCGGATTTTAGTTTACATGCCGGTATTTTTACTAACAATTTAGCAAAGGCACAAAAAGCGGCTGCAGAGTTAGAGTTCAGCGGCGTGATGATAAATGATTCCTCAGACTACAGGTTCGATGCGATGCCCTTTGGCGGCTATAAGTATGGTGGCTTAGGCCGAGAGGGGGTCAAGTTTGCGATGCAGGAAATGTCGCAGAGCAAAGTGGTTTGCTTTACAGGTTGACGTTATTCACTGCGCTGGAGCAGCGGATGACTCTGGCTTTGGTTTAGCAGTGGTGACGCTTGACTATCAAGGTGCAACCACGGCGTGACCGAGCAATTTAAAACCGATATGCTTGCAACGAACTTGTATGTCCATGCAAGGGAAAGTACCCTCTGGATAGAGGCTACACAAAGTGGCTTTGCCTATCGCGGTTACGCTGTGGATTACAGGCAGCTCGCCAATTGAGGACGTTAAGTAAATGAACCTGTTGCACGAACCACAAGGTAAAGATGCAGCCTATTATGTGGTTGCACATGAGCCAGGCGCGGAAAACCCCAGTTTGCCCACTTGGACTCCGATTGGCACAAATCCAATGCAGTTGCGCGAAAGTCTCGACGTTCGTGTGACCCGTAGAGATATTGCAGAAGTCCCAGGTGCCTTTCAGCTGCTTAATGTCTTTTCTGCAGAGGAATGTCAAAGAATGATCGAAGTGAGTGAATCACTGGGGTATTTAGCGGATGCCCCTGTTTCCCTGCCACGCAGTGTGCGCCATAACGATAATGTGACAATGATTGTCGATCGACAAACAGACAAAAGGATTTGGCAGCGAGTCGCATCGCTGTTTTCACTAGGAGAAGATCACTTTAATGGGCTCAAAGCTGTGGGTCTTAACGCTCGCTTTCGCTTTTATAGATATAAAACAGCTGATTTTTTTAAACCTCACACTGATGGTTCGTGGCCGGGCAGCAGGGTTATTGACAGCAAATTAGTGACTCAGGCATACCGTGATCGCTGGAGCCAGATGAGCTTTATAATCTATCTTTCGGATGACTTTGTCGGTGGTGAAACGCAATTTTTTCTAGATAGAGATAATCCTATGCAGCCGGCCAGATCAATCACCGGCGTGAAGAAGGTCAATGTCAGCACCCCCGGCGGTGGAGTCTTAGTCTTTCCCCATGGTCAGCACCCTTTGCATTGTTTACACAGTTCTGAGCCGATTATAGAGGGAATAAAATACATCATAAGAACCGACGTATTGTTTGAAATCTAAATCCACTTCAATTCAGCTCATTATCGCCCTTTTTAAAGAGTTAAAGAGTTAAAGAGTTAAAGAGTTAAAGCACCTGATTAAGCGCTGCCCCAGTGCAGCGGGGGCAGTAAACATATTGTCGAGCTCCTGCAGTTTAAAAACGCAGCGATAAACAGCTTAAACCGCCGTCAATTTTTTGAAACTCGCTGACGTCGATTTCTATCACTTTGTAACCTGCCGCTTCTATCAACGCTTTGGTTTTTGGGAATCCCAAAGGTGTGATCACAGTACCGTTTATCCAGACGCTATTAGCGGCGTAGGCTTCAGCTGCATCGACTTCTAAAATATTGTATTGCTGGAATTCTTCTTTAACTAAAAACTCACCACAGGCCAGCAGCTGATTATTTTCCAGGTAGCCTAAACCGGTTTTTAAATGCAGCACTTCGCTCATAGTGACGATAGAACCGCTCAGCTGATATTTCTCTAATAGGGTCATCAATTGCTCTGCACCGGTACGATTGGTACGCTCCGACAGACCAATGTAGTAGTGACTACCGACCATCATTATGTCGCCAGCCTCCACTGTACCGGGACTTTGGATTTGTTCTAGCTTGTCATAGAATTGTGCGATCACCGGCTTGATAGCTGTAGTTTCGCCCTGGCGTGATGGGGCCCCAGGGTTAGTGATAACGGCACAATGCGGAGTCATTAAAGCGACATCTTCGACGAAAGTTGAGTCAGGGTAAGCTTCATCGGCTTGCAGGACAGTGACTTCTAAACCTATATCTCGCAGCACTTGTACATAATTAGCGTGCTGTTGCAGTGCTTTGTCGTAGTCAGGAACACCAAGATCAGCGCTAGTGAGGCCACTTATCAACGCTTTACAAGGTATTTTAACAATTGCTTTACTAAACATATCTTTCCTCAATGACAGCATTTCCTCGAATATTCTTACCGCTACCGGGTTTGCAGGCGCAGAGTTTCAGGAAACTTAATAGAGTTGCTTGTTATCAGTGCAAAGCATGCATCTTTAGTCGGCATATTTCCAGATTTATTTTACAAACGTATAACAATTTAACTGGAAGTAGGAAGTAGGAAGTAGGATGTAGGATGTAGCGAGGTTATGAGGTGGCTGGCACTGATTCCAGATTCAGTTATTTTTACTGTCCTCTAATTCAATGCCATCTTTTTTTGCCTTTGCTTTCCAGATCCGCTTTGCCAATTTTTGCATATCAATATCTTTATCCCCCTCATCGATTATTTCATGACCTATGAGTGTCTCTAAAATATCTTCCAGCGTCAGTATCCCCTGCACAGTACCGTATTCGTTGACGATGAGTGAAATATGGGCTTTGGCGAATAACATTTCCTTCATCGCTTGTAGCAGCGACATCTTATCCAGCAAAGCGGGCATCTCCCTGACATAGTTGCTTAGGCTGTTGTCGCTATTACCGCGTGCCTGGGCAAGCAATAGATCGGTTCGGATAACAAAGCCAATGATGTCATCTAGGCTTTTTCCATAAACAGGTATACGTGAAAAGCGACTTTTCTTGTGTTTGTGGAAAAACTCACCGACTCGAAGCTCCATAGAGTCATAGAGCATTACTGTCCTCGGTGTCATGGCCTGCTTGATTTTTAGCTCTTGTAGTAACAACAGATTCTGAATCACAGTGGCCTCTTGTGGGTCGATATGGCCTTCCTTGGCGCTCAGCTGCGCCATTATGGAAAACTCATTGCGCCTGAACCCCGCCGTTTCTTTATTAACGATATTACGGGTTATAAGCTCTAGCATTTGGATAAAAGGCTTTAATAAAAGTATCAGAAACTTAAGACTGTAGGCGGTTGGGGGGGCCAACACTTTCCAGTGTGAAGCGCCTAGTGTTTTAGGGATAATTTCGGAAAGAACCAAAATCAGCAAAGTTAGTACTGCCGACACTATTCCCAGTGAAGCATCTCCAAAAACTAAAGTCGCCTGCGCTCCAACCCCTGCGGCCCCGACAGTATGTGCAATAGTATTTAGCGTCAAAATAGCGGCCAGAGGTTTTTTTAAATCCTCCTTTAATTCACGCAGAATTTTGGCTGATTTATGCCCCCGCTTTTCCAACAGAGCAATGTATACCCAAGAAACGCTCAACAATACTGCTTCGGCAATAGAGCACAAAAACGAAAAGAACAGGGCAATAAATAAATATAATCCTAAGAGAAACATAAGCTCCATGCGCCACCAGGCGCAAAAAGTTACTTCGACATGCCATTGTTAGGGAGTAGGCGATTAAAACTGGGATCCCTCTGTATGACCGCACAGAAGAGAGCGAACTTATTCGCATACTACTTAGCTAAGGAACATGCGATTAAGTCCGATATCTTCTCTGCGGGCTCTAAAGCGATCAGATGTGCGGCAGTCAACGCAGTGGAATGGCGAGCCCTTTCCAAGTTGACTAACAAAGCAGATGATCGCTTTAGAACCCGCCCGTAGGGGCATCCAGAGCATCCCGATCTCGTTGTTATCGCACCCACGGGCATGATAACTTTCGACAGGCA
>MAAB01007543.1_pt1 | contig 15587 bp, 4 predicted proteins | sample 1115991 | NCBI WGS metagenome assembly MAAB01 (sample SAMN04961124, study PRJNA320927) | seawater metagenome | isolation source: sample BD02T18 sea water enriched with oil for 18 days | place: USA:Gulf of Mexico | collected 2013-07-27
TTACCGGTAAGTTTATCTTCACCACAAAGGAACGCACGGCGAACACAGCGCGAAATACAATGATAATAGGGCGTGTCAGCTAAACTAATTAGTTGCTTTCTTGGTGTGGTCATAGAAAAGCCCCTCTATATGGTAGGTGTTAACTTAACCATAGTAGAGGACTTATATCTTTTCAATTAAGAGTGGGTGTCCTAGTTAATTCCTGAGCAAATCAAACGTACATCAGAGCTGAATTTTGAAAAATCTATATTTGCCATGTTCAATTAATTTTAATTAAAGTAAATATTGGTCCTATGAACTGAAATACGTGGTGCTATCAAAGTGAGTCTTTGGTCTTGCCTAAGTGATTTGGTTGGTTCTATCAACCGGTATTAGCAATTGCATATTTCACCATTACAGGACCGTAAAAGTCACCTTATGGGACCAATGAAGTCAGCTTGCCGGGACCAAGCATTTCACTCCATAGGACCAGTCGGTAAAAACTTAAAAATTACCAAAACTGTCAATAATTTATTGATTGATCAATAAGGACAACAGACTATTTGCAAACGGGCCTTAATTTGGCACCAAACGACTATTTTCACTAGATGAAAAATCTTTGGCTAAACGCTAGATAAAGAAAACCAGCTTCCGCTGGCTAACTTTGGTTTAAGTATATTAAAGGCTAACTTTGGTTTAAGTATATTAAAGGCTAAGTTAACTTCAATGGGCTTTGAATTGTTATATTTACAATTTCATCAAGCCAAGTTTGTATATTTTCGTTTGTTTTCTTCAACAATATTCTTGTGACATTTTTTATATTTTTTACCGCTACCGCAGAAGCAAGGGTCATTTCTTTTTGGAGTTATACTTGGCACACATGCAGGCTCACTTTGAACTAATGCTTCCATATTTTTGTCTGGTTGCCAATCAAACTCCATATAATCAGCGGACTCAAATACTTTGTCATTACCATTGCAAAGAACACCAAACACGATACTTTTTTGTGTTTTTCTACGGTATTTTTCTACCAACCCGCGCTTATGCATGTTCTCTTTTAGCTCTTCAAATGTTGCAACTGAAGAACCAACTACTGAGATTGATGTATCCCCTTGATGGAAAGACATTCGCCTAAAACCATCATGTGTTAGCGTTATATGTTTGAGTTCATTAACAGCCTGAGCGACAGAGTACAATACCGAATCGTCAAGCTCTAATAACGCAAATGAAATCCATCGAGCACCATCGTCATCCCACTGCTTTAATTGATGAAAGATTTCATCAACGCCTTCTGGCAATTTAAAACTAATATCAGGTTTATCAGGGTATTCACCGCGTTCATAAGACATTAACTGATCGAACTGGCCTGAGTACCCGACAAAAGAGAGGTAGTTGGGTATTTCTTGCGATTCATCAGCAATATTTGGAAGTAATAATCGAGAATCGAGATAAGCACCAAACAAGTCAAGCTCATCACCTTGCCAACCTTTATCATCATTGAGAATGCCAATACGCTTACTGACATAGTGCAGGAGTTCATCTGGTGTAACCTCAATTTTTGCTAGCAGCTCCAAATCAGATTCACATATTGAAAAAGGGTATTTATTGCTTGTAAATAGCCCCATGTTTTCCAGTTCATCTAATTGAGTAGCAATACCTGCCAAATGATGAAAAGATAATGAAATAGGGAATATTTTATGCACAGATGCTGAATCAAAAGTCAGCTTTCTACCGCCTTCTGCTTCAATGAAAGCGCAAGTATCATTTTCATTAATATATTGAATGGCTCTAAGGGCTTGCTGGTAAGCATCTTCAACATTCTTTTTAATGTCAGTGCGCAACTTACTCGCATGTCCAGTAACAGACTCAAAACGAAACTGCTTAGCTTTCGCTTCCATGACAATAAGAAAAGGCCCCCATTTTACCGCCAAGTCTAACTCTGTGGTTCCCGATTCTTTGGTAGGGTCAGGATATGTCAGACTCTGATAAACCGAATCTTTAGGGAAAAATTTACAAAGGTGCTCGTAAGCGCGTTGCTCTAACCATTTTGCCTTCTTTTTTTGGTAACGTGAATCATAAAACTTACTTTCAGTGCGAGCTGCTTTTTCATACGTATCCCAAATAACATCAAAGCTATTTGATATTTCACTAAATAACACTTTGCCTGATGGAAGTTCATAAAAAGGCTTACGTTGAATGTGCTCAACATCATCAATATTTTGCCGGTTAACACAAAATAATCCTTTAAAAGCTTTTGCTTCTACATCAGTCACTACAGGCTCTATATCAATAGCTGATAAATCTAACGGCAGTACATTGGGCATCACTTCATTTTGGTATGTTACATAACCAAATATGAAAGCACCGTTTTCGCCTTCATGCGACAGGTAATCAATAAACTCTTGCTCTTTTTCGGTTCGCCCCTTTTTGGCTCGAAGCTCATTATAAAGTTTCTTGCACGCTTCTGCTTCTTTTCGGCTTGGTGGTGTATGCTCGGTTGCTAGTGACTCTGTTTTACTAACCAGTGCATATACAATATCAACCGCTCGCTTTGGCGATAACCCAAGATTTTTTTCAAACCACTTATCAAAATTGCCTTGAATAACTTGTATTTTATGTGCTGTTTGTTCAGGAAAAGCAGAGCCTCGAACTACCTGAGAGTGAATTTTCATTTGTAATGCTAGTGGTGTCTTAGCTTTTTCTTTTTCAGGATCACCAAAACCTTCAAACATTTTTCCGTGAAAGATCTTTTCAAGTAAGTGGTAGCAATGTTGGGTGATGGGAGCAGGCAACCTTGTATCATTATTATCCCCAAACCGAGGAATACAGTTTACAGCCAATGTTTCTAACATAGCTGGATGGTTACCATATTTGTCACCAAAACTTGAACCTGTTGGTACGAAAATAAGTTGAGCTATCATGGATGACAGCAAAGCTTCAGCATTGACTGATGATATTAACTCTTGCAGTTCTTGCTCTGCTTTTAGTCTTTCTTTTGTAAGGTGATCAAATGGATTCAAAAGTTATACCTGTCACTAATTATTAAAATAGAGTTCATATGCACAAAAAAATTATCATTTAATCAACACATAGTTACATACGAAAAAACCAGCTCCCGCTGGTTTTCGTCAATTTTGCTGTCTTTCTTTGCTCCCAAAGAAGCCAAACCTTCGTTCAACTAGACCAGTCGTGGGTTAGCTTTGGTTGAAATCAAAGAAGACAAATAGTAGTGGTCTGCCCCATTATTACTTCTATTTTAACCAGACGCACCACAGTTTATTTTTGGATTGCTTTTATCTCTATCAAATTCCCAGCCTTTAACTAATTGCGTTTTTGAATCGACTAATAAATAATAATGGCAGTGTCTTCCAAAGATATTAGGTAATGCATAATGATAATTTTTATCTCCGTCTACAAGTAACTCTACACTCATATTAAACTCTTGGTCTGCTATTCTTTTTCCACTAAAAGCTTGTAATTCAGGTAACGTTTTCTCTAGTTTGATGTAATCATTCATCATATCAATAAATAACTCATGCGATGTTTTGTACATAGATGTACAACCAGAAATAAGTAGTACGCATAATATAATTCTAGCCATTATTTCTTCTCATCCATTCTGAATTATTAATAGAAGTTGCTAATTGTACATCTGTCATTAACGCACCATAAGTCATTACTGTTGCCGGAATCATAGCAGGAACATTCATAACAGCTCTTAACATACTATCATTAGAACCTGAAATTTTATCAAATCCTATTTGCATCCAATCATGGACTTTAGCTAGAGGGTTCATACCAGGCAAGTGATTGGCTGTTGTACTCAATGCCCCTCCTTGCTTAAAAAAGTCTCCCCATGTATTCCCTGTTAAGGGGGATGTATTAGTTCCAAAAACTATCGGACCATTTGGTACACCTCCACTCTCAAGGTATGTACCATCAGGGCTAGCTAACCCTTTACCTTTATTCCATGTGACATCATAATTCATCGCTTTATTATAACCATATCTCATCATAGCAGCAGCGAATGCAAACTTTGCACCGTTCGCAAAATTACCACCTGCAACTTTAGATGAAGCTCCTCCAGCTAACGAAGTGGCACCAACTCTACTCATATTCCAAGTATCACCATAATGGCCATTAACCCCACCGAAAGCAGCACCAGAAAACGCTCCAACAAGAGCACCTTTTAGCGCTCCAGTAAAACTGCCAGTAGTTAATGCTCCTCCAACAAATCCTCCAGCAGCTCCGGCCATTGCTCCGACAGCCATTGAACCAGCAGTTGTCAAGGTTGCTGCGGTAGCAGCCGTAGTCGCAGTAGCAGCTGTTGCAGCGGTCCCCCAAGTAGCTCCCCATGTTGATACCCAACCAGAAGCAGCTCCTGCTGTAAAATAAACGGCTACAGCGGCAACAATAGGTTTCCACCATTTTTTAAGCTTTTTCTTCAAGCCACTAAAGAAATAACCAGATGGATCGGTATAACTTAATGGGTTATTTAACACATATGAATAGCGATTATAGCTCTGACTATTCATCGGTGCTTGTATAAACGGGTCGGCCTGTAAGAACCTCCCCAACGTTGGATCGTAGATCCGACCGTTCATATGAATAATACGGCCGTTAGTGCCTACGGGCTCATGACCCGTGTAGCCACGAATGTTCATCGGTACTTGCGCCAGAATTAAATGCTCCATAGATACAGCGTAATGATGTCTATCAAGCTCGGTAGGCAACAGTTCTCGCTGCGCGCCAAAGGCATCATAAGTAAAGCGTTTTAACAATTCCCCTTGTTCATTGGTTACCGCAATCAATGAGCCTAAAATATCTTTATAAAGCCATTTCAACTGAGCATTGCCTGAACTGTAATAGGTTTGCAATGCTTGACCGCTAATAGCACGTTTAATAAAGCTTTGTTGTGGTTGGCTGTCGGTTTCATTTTGAATAGTCAGCTCTAAAGCACCGACATAATAAATAACCTGGTTTGCAGTAGTGCGTTTATACCGGGTGTTATTGGCGTCATAGGCAAACTGAGTAATTTCACCGTCTTCATCAATAGAGGTTGCTTTATTACGACCGCTGTATTCAATGTTACGCCAATTAACACCGTTTTTCTCAGCACTAAGTTGGTTACCATTTTCATCGTAGAAAAAGCGTTCGGTTACGCCATTTTTAACACGGCTAGTGACGGCATGCAGTGGTTGTACAACTGAGCCAGCAGATTCGCCATAACTATGTGTCCAACCATCTTTATTCTGGAAGTTACCATTGTTTTCATAATGATATAGCTGATTGCTATTTACCGTCGTTATACGGTTTAAGCCATCGTAACTAAAACGTTGTTCTTCTTGGATGGTCTGGGGTGTAAAGGTACGGGTTTTTAAGTTACCTAGGCCATCATAGCTGTAACTGTTCTGCTGAATGTAATCCCCAGCGCCACTACTAATATTAGAAGTTCTACCTGAAATATCTGAGCCTAAGCTGATAGTATGTAACCCTTTTCTATAAGAGGATATACCACCAAAATTATTAATGCTTAATGTTTCACTGTACGTACGGCCTACCTCACCTTCTCGGGCTTCTTGTTGTTTAATTACTTGACCGTAAGCGTACTGGTACTTAATCCCTCGTGCCTCAATAAACTCTCCGGTACTCAAACGGCGATAATCGTCAAATTTTTGATAAACACGACCGTGTTCATCAAAGCTGTTTTGTTGAATAACACAGCGACTTTCAATAGGGTCACTTAATGCACTATTAGTTATACGCAATTCGTTATTAACGCTATTATAACTTACGCCGTCTATACAGTTATGACTACTATCTAATGAGGTTAAACTAGCACTATTGCGGCCTAAGTGATCGTAGTAATAATTTCGTTGCCAGTCACCTGAGCTTTCACTGGTTAGTTGGTGATTGGTATAGTGCCAATAGCTGGTTTCTTCCCCTGTAACGCTTTGCCATTTTTTACGACCTAAATTGTCATAATGGTTTGTCGTTATATTTAAACGGGCATCGGTTTGTTCAACTAATTGCCCTAAAGCATTATAGCTATAACTCCATGTTCCGGTGTTTTTATCAATCATCTTGATTTTACGACCAAGAATATCGTAGGTATTATTAACAATGATCATATCATCGGCGCTACTATGTACCGTAGAAAGCTTACCAGTGCTATTGTAGGTATAGGTAAGCGTGGTGTCGAGATTATCAGTCACGCTACTATTTTCACCAAAACTGTTTAGCGTGACCGAGGTACTTTGAACACCGCCGGGTAAATCACCGGTCATAGTGGTGGTATGGCTAAGGCCGTCAATAGCAATACTGGTGGTTATTCCAATATTGTCATCAACTTCGTTAATGAGTCGGTCAAATACATCAAAACTTTTAGTCACGGCTAATAAGCCAGGGGCTTCAACAGAGATACCTCGACCATAGCTATCATAATGCTGATAACTACTGTGTGTACCACCTAAAACATCGATAATATCTTTTTGAAAGGCTCTTCCTGCCATATCGATATAGTCGGTTTGTAAGGCTTGACCATTTTTACTACTGACCACTTGCATATAACAATTGGCTAATGCACAAGCTTGGTTTAATTTGGTTGATTGATTTCCGCTGGCATTATAGGTGTACACCAGGCTACCAAAAGGTCCATAAAGCATTTCAGCCTCTACTCCGTCTGCATTTGTTGTTTTGGTGGATTGACCAAATGCATTGCGAGAGAGTACCCTTTTACTGGTAAAACTATTGTTACTTACATCAGTGGGATAGCGTCCTTCAATATCATATCGAGTGCTAATGACATGATTAATAGAATTGTCACAGCCAGTTTTATTTGTTACCCGCGCTTCAACTTCATTACCCCATGTGTCATACGTATGAGACGTTTTTAAGTAAGCACTACAATCACCATCGGGCTCTACAATTTCTTCCCACAACATATCTGCATTTTGATGGTCAATAGGATAATAGGTAAAAGCACTTGCTCGGCTTATATCATCATGTCCTTCGCGGCGATGCACTACTTGGGTGGAGGATAAACGCCCCGGTTTTATGTAATCGTTAGTTACATCGGTTTGACTTAGCCAATCGCTTAATGCGACTAGAACGTTTTCTGAATTGTAGGTGTTACTAATAGGCTGGTAATAGCTCTCATCTGTTAACGCCATAAAATCACTTGAGCTAATGCTAGCATATGTACTAGTTAGCGTTTCTTTTACATCACCATAATGATTCTGTTTTAGCAAAATTTGATTACAATGATAGCCACTGACAGCTAAATTTTCGCTGATATCTCGGCTTATATTAGCCTGACAGCTTCGAGTATCATCAGCATAAATTCGATAGTAGTTAGTGCCGGCGGTTAAACCATCAATTATCTCAGTAGAATAACGACTCGTGTTTTCACTGATCGGCGAGATAAGGCCACTGAGAGTTTGTCTACCATAAGTTGCCATTCCACTATAAGGAAAGCGTTGTTTAAACTTTGTGTTATTGGTTAAGGTTTTGCCGTCTTTACTTGACGTGGTAATAATTTCAGAAAAGCCTAGCCAACCTCGTCCACCCAGTTGAATTTGAGCGCCTTTGTATTGGTATTGTACAGTAGACGTTGCGTTAGGATTAGCAGTACTAGGGGTTACGCTAGTAACAGATTGAACTAAAGGCATGCTATTGATGATGTCTAAGGTTCTAACTCTTACAAGATGATCTAAAAGCTGCGCTTGATTACCTTTTTCATATAACGAGTCTTCATTCATACTGCCGTATTGAATACTCGTATTCAAGCCATTAGCTTGTATGACCGAGTCAAGTAAACCAGGCATAGTTGGTGCGTAAACATTCATATAAGCAGTGACTGATTTACTACGTTTTATAATAAAGTCTTGTCTACCATCGTTGTCCCAATCAGTGAAGTAAGCACTATCACCTATTTTAATACTAGATGTGTTTATAATAGGCTGATTATTAAATATAAAGTTATTATCTTGCGGTGACCATTCGGCACTATACCAAGCGTTATCTGAATAAAAAAGAATATCTACATTGCCATCCGAATCTAGATCCGTTAATACGGGCGCAATGTCGGCACTGAATTCCATATCAGAAGGTAAATCTAATACGTTCACAGGAGAAAATGCACCTAAATATAAATAATTTTTCCCCATATTAAGGTTGATTTGCCATTGCTTGAGGCTAGTGTTGTACAGCATGACATCGCTATAACCATCACTGTTGAAGTCGGCAGTCGTTAATGAATGACCACTAACCAATATCGTTTGATATAAATCCAAGCCATTGTCATTACTTGTTAAAATATGAACTTTGTCACCTTGAACATCACCCGTACAGGTCTTTTCACAAGCCCACGCAATAATATCGCCACGTCCATCACCATTAAAATCACTGGCATGCCAACCACCTTTGAACATGTCTTTTTGTTCAAGTTTGGAAGATATATTCCCTGTAAAATTATCGATAACAGTTATCATTGAATAGCTCTGTTCAGAAGCATTCCAATAATTAACTTTTAGCTTGTCTTCAAAAGCGGAAACCAAGTCGTTATGGCCATCACCATCAAAATCAAAGCTTCTTAATGAATGGTCATGATCTTGAGTAATAATATAGCCAGGATTAACTCTAGCTAGATCAGTCGGCTGATTTAAAACGCCATCAGTAAACGTAATTTCCTGCCAGAAGTCGGTAAGATAATCGGTAGCATCAAAATTCTCCATCATCACCAATATTTCTACCCAACCATCATTATCAGTGTCAGTTAACACGATAGGTACTTGGGTATTTCCATTACCACGATCAAAGGTAATACAATCTGTTTCTTCGCCTAAATCTACACACAATTCATAGGAGGTGTCACCAAGGTGTTCTAAGGTCACTAGGTCATTGTTACCATCAGAGTTAACGTCTTGCACAATAGAAGCAGCAAGCGTATTTGTTCCACTAAATAAAGTAGTAGATTGTGGAAACATGTCTGGCGCAGTATCTAAAGTAGGTCGATAAGTAAAAGCAATAGGCTGTTTACATACAGTGCCACTACATTCAGTAATCGATTTAAGTTCTCTTTTACTTATATCGTTTTTTTTATAAACTAATGTGTAATTACGAATGTTGACTTTATTATGATTTAACACGTCAATACTGGTTAACTCAGCATTTGTGGTAACTAGGCCACCGTTAAAATAATTTGAGGTACGAACACGGCCAGCTTGATAATTTAGAACTATGCTATTACTACTATAATCTATGCGGGATAGTACAATTTCATTTGTACCAATTTCATCATGCTTATAGGTATAAGTGACGGTATTATCAGTGTTTATTAGGTTGTCTGTTATGGTTCGAATTAACCATGTTACTGTACCGTCATATCTCACATCGGTTGAGTTAACCGTCCCACCGTAAGTTTTTATACTGCCGTCTAGGCCCTTCACTTTAAAAACGGTATCAACACCATTTTCGGCAGACTCAACAGTAATTTTTAATCCATTATCTATTTCAGTGCGATAGTGCGCACCTACCGTTCCTTCAGTAGGTTCACTACTATTATCATGCGCCACTAAAATTAATCGCTGTCCGTCAAGGCAATAACGATCATTTTCATCAAATCCTAAAGGGGCGAATTGGCCATCTACAATTTGTGTTTGACGACAACGACTCACAGCAGAGCCTGCGGAGACGGCCCAACCAACACCAGCACTACTTTCACCTCGTTGGCTATCATAAGACAATGATAAACTCGGTGTTACACCGGCAATACCTGCAGGCAAGGCAATAGGCAAATTAAAGCTTGCCGTACCATTTTCTGTAATGCGGAAATTACCCGATGTCAATAAATATGAGGCAGAAGCATCAATTAACGCTTGATGAGGAGCATTTTTAGGCGCAACTGTTTGTGGTGCACTATCAGGGGAAATTCTCCCTTCAACAATACTTTTGCTAATGTTGACGTTAACAAAGTTAGAAGGCTCGCTACAAAGTACACTTCTGCAAGCTTGCACTTGGTAACGGTAGCTAGCTACATCCTTGGTTAATGTGATGCTGTTACTTTGTAAATTATCTTCAATAATGGAAAATTCTTCATCATTCACTGATTGCAATATTTTAAAATGACTTATTTCACCTTCTGATACTATGTTTAGGGTAAATTGTCCTAAACTTGGAGCAGTCGCGGTTACTTGTGGAATTGCTATATCAGTATCTGTTGGATCTAATGGATTAAAGCCATGTTCTTCTTCAAAAGCATCAGAGTATCCGTCACCATCTGAGTCACCTTGGAACTCACACCCGTGCGCTAATTGACACTCTTCATAAAAGTTAAATAATACCACTAAGACTACATTATCTGCATAGGCACCATATTCTGTTGAACCCACCAGAGCAACGACAATGGCTGCACGGGTATATCCTGCATTGAGTTTGGCTAACCAATAGGCTTTGTCATTACCTGCGACCAGTGCAGGCACATTATCAGGATCGGGAAACAATGCAGCGTATAATTTATCTAAAAACACACTGTGGCTATCGCTATTTGGAAAGTTTTCTTTGCCTTTATCAGCATTTAAAAAAGCATGGACAATTTCTTCTAGGCTTAAACCCATAAAGGATGAATAAGCGAAAAAAGTTAATTCTCTTTCAGTGGGTGCACGTTGAAGAATAGCGTAGAACAGTCGTGTAATCAGTTTAAGTTGCGGCACTTCGCCTTGGCTAGGTTGCCAGTTATCTATTGTGTCTAGTGATTCTCGAATGAGTGAAGTGTCAATATCTTGCCAACGCAAGGCTTGGGTACCTACATTACGACGGTTAATAATATGTATTTGTTGATCATCGGTTGTCACATAAACCAAACCATCACCCGATAGCGCAGGTTTTTGACTTATGCCCAGTGGAAGAGGGTACTGCCATAGAATATCGCCTGTAGTAGCATCAACTGCGTATAAAGCTTTATCCATTGAGCCAACATAGAGTTGATTGCTTTCATCTATTTCTGCCGAAGCGATGATTTCACCACGTGTTTTTGTTTTCCAAAACAGTTCGCCATTTTCATGTAAAGCATAAAAATTATGATCTTTAGAGCCTACATAAATAATCTCTTCTTGGTCATTATTTTTACTTAAGGTTGGAGCCGCCACTACGTCACCGTTAGTGATATAAGGCCAGCCTGCATTGGTCTCGCCATTTTGAGGGTTGAGCGAGTATATATTGTGATCTATTCCCACATAAATAGTGTTATTGTCACTCACCGTTGGAGCACGATTAATCAGATCAAAGCGCTCATTAGCGCCAGTATTATCTAAAACAATTGTCGCTGAATTAGCATTGACAACAGAGTTACTCACCTCAATAGTAATACCACCATTAACTAAACCGTCTTTAATTCTTTGGTTGGCTTTAACTTTTAGTGTATTGGCATCAACTGAAATAAGATCAGCACCTGAAAAACTGTAACTTTCGGTGCTGTTTCTTACTTGAATACTGACAATACTTTCGTCAGTAAGGGCTAAACCGGTAAGTACTAAACAATTAGCGCCACAGAAACTGTCATAATAAGCGTCGAACTCTGCATTTTGCAGGTAGGGTGCTTGATGGTTAATAGTCATTTGTTGACCAATAGTACAAACGTTCTGCGAATTACAGGCTTTTAGTTGATAACTATAATTTCCCACTGTGGGCATGTTTTGCTGATACTGCGCAACAATAGTGTCAGGATTTCCACTCAACAATATCCAGTCAGGATTATATAAAGTGCCAGTACTACCCCAAAGTTCAAAATAAGCTGCTTGCGCGACATCAGCAGGCCAACTGAGTAAATAACTTCCCGGTTGTTGTAATGAAATATTATTAAATACCGGCTTATCAGGAGTGTCTTCGACTCGAGCCACCGTGATGGTTTTACATTGATTTCCGGTGCCTATGGGACTAACACCACTGTTATTATAGGCCTGAGCACAATAGGTGTAATTACCGTTTTCTGTGTAGCCTTTCTCTATCAGAAGCTCGGGTAATACGGTCTTTGCAATAGCTGTAGTTGAGCCATTCTCATACCAGTTATAACCTGTTACCACACCTGCAGATGGAAGTGCCTTGGCAGTATAAACACCTGTTACAGAAGGACTTTCTCCAGTAAAAGCTTGAACAATAGGGATTTCAGGTGCTATTTCATTTGTCTTGATTATAATTTTCGCGCTGTGTCGGCTTATGCCTGTTTTACAATCAGTGGCGACGGCGGTTAAATCATGTTCAGGTGCTCTACCAATTTGTAGTGAAACACTCACAGTATTATTCAATGGACTTGCAGGATCGTTGCAATCTTTTGTAATTGTTGCTTTTAAGTCGACGCCATCGAGGTAAAAGTCTACTTTCGCTAGCTTATTGCCTAGGCCTGCAATCGCTTCAGTGCGGGCGGTTACGGTAATGGTTGATTTTTCATCAAACGTGGCACCTATTTTCGGTGAAGTGATCTGAACCCCTTGCCCGCTATAAACCACTAACGAGTTGGCTGCCGAGAGGTTTTTTTGGCCACGATTGTCAGTTACTACGGCAAAAATGTCATAAGTATTCGCCGGAAAATCTACAAGAAAAGAGCCTTTACAGGTCACACCTGAACCACGATTACATTGCTTTATTTGGTTCGAACAACTGGTATTAAGCGCCCCGCGACAAATTTGCACACTATCAACTCTAACGTCATCGGTTGGGGTAACGCTAAAGGAAATAGCTGATGAAATTAAAGCATGGTTCTGGTCTAGCGTAAAATTCACGGTCGGTTTTTTATCAATGGTGATTTTACGTGCAACAGACTTTGTTATTCCATGATTGTCTCCCGCTTCAGCCCATACATAGGTGGATGCACTAAGGGTCACGCTTGCAGTACATTCTTTGCTAGATATAATTGAGCAGCTATGGGGTATAGAATGGCAATCGCTCTGCTGAGAGTTACCATAGCAAAATTTTAATGTTTTTAGTTGGTTGGCTGTTTCTTTGTCATTGTCGACTGGCGTCGCCGCTAATGAAAGTGAGCTTCCTTTATTAAGCGTCAAACTATTGCTAGGTAATCTCAGTGTTACTGTTGGGAGGGTGTTTTGCTCTTTAACGGTAATACTTTTTTCAGAAAGGGTGCTTAGGTTATTAAAACTGTCTTTAGCGCGAATGGCAAAGGTATGAGCACCCAAACCACTACTGGTCCAACTGTAACTGCATGTTTTTGATCTGGTGGCACTTGTTGGACAGACCTTTTTGATAAGATAGTCAGTCGAGGATCCAACTCTAAGTTTTTCATAAATTGATACCGAAGTAAGATCACTATCGACATCATTGCCGGTAGCACTAATGATAACGTTATTCCCAGCAAATACTGTCGGTGCTAAATTAAAATTTGAGATTGTAGGTTTGTTAGAAGGTTTTACAATGAGGGTTTTTGAACATGAAAAGTTAGATCCCAATCGATGTGAAACCTTGAACATATAGAATTCTGATTTTAGAACTACAGATCCTACATGAGCCAATGTTGGTGTAAAAGAAAAGTAGTAGGGATTTGTATATGTAGTTGATCCTGGAGAAGGATTGTTATATTCAATATGATCGACCCTTATACTTTTAAGGGTCACTATCTTATCATAATCGGATCCTAGTACAGTTAATCGTAGGTTATAAGTTTTACCCACTTCTAACTCTTGTGTTTCTGCATTACAGAACCAATCCTCAGACGCCATAACGTCAGTGGAGACTATCAATCCTATAAACATCAGTAAATTTATTAAACTACGTAGAGATATATTCCTCAAAACAGCAAAGTACTTCATGTTTATCATCCTTAATTTAATTTCCGTGACCAAACAGCATTGGTCTGCACTGGCTGTTCGTTAGCTTGTGCTGCTTCGCTTGAAAATACATTGCTAATTGCACTAATACTTTGATTAATAAATGATTCAGAGGTAGGCACGGGGTAAGCCAAAAAGTCATTGTGTTCGGTACGAACTATAAATTGCTTAGTGAATGGATTTACTTGTGGTGTGGTGAGGACTCTAATTGGTGATTGGTTTTGCAACAATTGCTGACTGCCGATTAACTGCAGGCTTTCTTTTTCAAAAGGCAAAAATTCATGTAATAGTCCCTTTACATCAATAAGAAATAACCTAGGGTTAGATGTGATAATACCATGTTCAATATAAACCGTAGGTCCAGCAATCGCATTATTGGTTAAATTAAAGCAACTAAAGTCTTGATTATCGACTTTAAGCCGGCAAAATTGGCCCGCAACATTGGTATCAATTAAATTAGATTTACTCAAAGCAAAAAATAAAAAGGCTTCACCATTAGCATCGGTTAAATAAGCGGGTTGGTTAGCTATTAAACCGGGTAAATCTCGTGTCCAAATAATCTGTCCAGTATCAGATACCCTATGCAATTTTTTTTGTAAATCAGCTACATAGTTATGATTGTTTTTACCGACTAATAATGAACGTTCTATAGGTTCTAAGCCTAAATCGTACAGAGGTTGCAAGTAAATACTAGATTGAGGAATGATGACTTCAGGCTTAGGAACCGGTTTTATAATACTTAATTTTTGGCTGATTTGTGAACCAAAGCCTGATGCTGTTAAGGTAAATGTTGTTAGATCGTTAGTAGATACTCTTTTTGAGCTTCGAGGAGATAAATTGTCGTAGTTGTGCCCTTTATTACTTTGTAATTGTACTTTACTTGCTCCAAGAATATCCCAAGAAATTTCAACAGTGTCATTTCCACTAATTTGATAGTCAGTCGCTTGAAAGCTTCTGATTTGTAAGACTACATTTGCCCAATTGTTAATACTTTGACTGGCAGAACAACCATACTGGTGACAACTTGATACTCTAAATTCAGGTCCATCATAGATTGATGCGGTATAACTATTACTCTGCACATTATCATCCAGAATGATCCAAGTACCATTAACTTTATGCTCTAATATATAATTGGTTGCTCCTTGAAGCGCATTCCATTCAAGTAACGATTGGTTATTAGTATTTTTGATAGTTAAATATTCAGCTGAGTCTGGAATAAGCTCAATAGGAATAAATATGGTAATGCCGCTGACATCGATTGGTGCGTAAGCTTGCTCAAACGTTTGGGTGGCGTTGGCGTTTATTGAAAATGTTAGTTGAGATAATAGCAGGACGAATAATATCCTCGCTTTTAACGTTGAGCGCATGAGCAATTCCTTTTGACTTCAAATTCAACGATAAAACCTTACAATATATGTAAAAAAAGAACAATGATTTTCTCTGTTTATCGCAGATAGTGGTTATGGATAGCTTGTTGAATATTTACTGAAATAAGAGAGGGAATGTAATTGGTAATTTTGCTGATTATTGTTTTTTACACTATTGTGAGTTATGGGTCATAATTGTAATAAATTACTTTAATATCTAGTTCAAAATATTAAGTTTAAGGGAGAAAATATTGAGAAAAGTATTAATTTTTGGTAACTCGGGCAGTGGTAAATCAACACTAGCTAAACAGTTAGCGAAGTCAGAGAGCTCGCACATTTAGATTAGATTTACTGGCTTGGCAAGCGACCAACCCACCAACCAGAGTACCGTTAGTTGAAAGTA
>MAAB01007545.1_pt1 | contig 15565 bp, 18 predicted proteins | sample 1115991 | NCBI WGS metagenome assembly MAAB01 (sample SAMN04961124, study PRJNA320927) | seawater metagenome | isolation source: sample BD02T18 sea water enriched with oil for 18 days | place: USA:Gulf of Mexico | collected 2013-07-27
ACTAGCCCTTGGGTTTTCAAGAAAGTAATGGTGGACGTTACGGCTTATGACTTTGCGCAAGGTCAGGATATGGCTGTCAGCGTAACTGTAGTAGAAAACTCATCCAATATTAATAATATTACTCAAGTAGAAGGCGCTCGTTTATTTGGTGGTAGTTTGAAATTAGTAGATATTTCACCAAATAAAGTAGTCGACGTATTACGTACTAGTTACCTAGGTAAAGCGCTAACTTTACGTTTATATGATAAAACACTCATCGATACGGTTCAGATTCAAGCAGTATGGATGGGGCACGGTACACAGGTGCTAAACTTAATTGCGCCAACACATCCCAATATGAAACCCGTTGCTTTATTGTCTGAAACGATTGCTGGTGAACAGCGTATCAAAGTGAGCATGACAGATGGTGTCGGAGTTATTGAGTCACCAGATGAAAGCTTACACCTATTGCTAGAAGAGAAGTTTGGCCCATTGCCTTACCCGGAACCTACGGAATAATGTAATTATTATGTCAACGAAAGATCCAGTAACAACGATTATATGGGGCTGGATCTTTATGTATATAAATTTTTATTAATCTAAAACTCGTTCGCCAAACGAAGTTGGAGTAAAGTTAAATGCTTGTCCGCTCAGTTGGACAAGGCCTAGCTAATCGTTAAAACTCCCTGTCATTACTCTCTAAGCCTGCTGGTTTCTAAGTATGACAGTCTGATTGATAGGATACCTAATCTCCACAAAAGACGCATAGTCATAAAATGGTACGTACTTCATAATTCAGAGCTTAGGAGAGCAACATGAATGGAATCCCTACTGAGTCAAATGTATATCAATATGTGCATGATGCTTCTTTTGCAGATGGTTTTTCATCACTAACAGGCTATAAAAACCAGTCTGCGTTAGAAGTGTATCTTGCGCTTATACAAAAAACACCCACTTGGGTAAATAGATTAATGTCTATTCGTAACAATGTGGTGGCAAAACTTGGCCTTAAAAATCTAGGGCATCTGGCCGACATTAACCCTAATAAATTAAGTTCAGATTATAAAGTGGGAGACCGAGTAGGAATATTTACTTTATCGGTAATTGAACATAATGAAGTTGTGTTCCATGACACTGATAAACACTTAAAAGCTAGGATCTCACTTTTCATTGAAGCTAATGGTAATACAGCAAAGGTGAGCCTAAATACGGTGGTTCACGTACATAATACGCTGGGTAAGGTGTATATGTTTTTTGTGGGGCCTGTGCATAAAATTATTGTGCCATCGATTTTAAAGCAGTTACCTAAAATATAGATGTCAGCGTTATAGTGGGGCAGTCTTGCGACTGCTCCTTTTTTTATCCCCGTTTTATTTTCCGATATATATTTAATGCGTGTGGTAGTGGCATGGGCTACAGTGCCAAAATAGCTTCTATCTCTATGAGCAAATCAGGAGAAAACAATGACTCTATTTTAATCAATGCACTGGCTGGTAAATTTTCACCATAGCACTCAAATAAATAATCCCGTAATTTATTAATATCACTAAAGTCCGTTACAAAAATAGTCACTTTAATAAGTTGCTGTAACGACGTGCCCTGTTGTTTGGCGATAACCTCAAGTTGAGTGAATATGGCGTGGGCTTGTTCACAAATATCGCCTTGTTGGTGCTGTGTGCCAAAGGCGGTTAAGCCAGAGGTATAAAGCGTATGGTTATGGGCAACTGCATGCACATAAGGCCCCAGTGGCAGCCCAATAGATTCATAGTTATGTCGTTGTAAGTTCATCTAATATTTCCTTTTAGGCTGTGTCATTTTAAATGTTAACTTTTTAATTTTTGGGGCACACACAAAGGCAATCAATGCGGCGGCCGGCCAGGCCAATATAAAGGCCGTAAACCAGTGTGTATAAAATGCCTCACTTCGTCCTAGGTTTATTAAGGTGACCCAAGCGGTCATTAACAGGGATAAAATAAACGACATTAACAGCGCAAATATAAGCCGTTGCTTCATACGCCCGCCATGCTGCTCATGGCTTCGGTATGTTGCAGGCGTTCAATGTACACAACCCTAGTCCATGATTGCGCAAGGTAGTCCGTGGTGTGGCGGGCGTTAAAGTGTTGTTTAAGTGCTGCTTCGTTGTCCCAGCACTCCCACAATGTAAAGCTGCCCGGTTTGTCCAATTGCTGCAGTACGTTAAATTCTATATTGCCGAGCTCTTGGCGTGTGGCTATTGCTAGGTTGTTCAGTGCTTCTTTTGCTTGCCGAACATTTTTACCTTCAACAATCTCAATACCCGCACTAATCCATAACTTGTTCATTAAAACCTCTTTTATGTTGTGTTTAATAATGTGGGGTAACTCTATATAATTATCGTTATGCAAAATACAGGCATAAATGAAACCTTAAATTACAAATTTGGAATCGTGAGGTTGTAAAATTATGATTGATGACATCGCGTTATTTGTACACATAGTGCAATACAGGGGGCTGGCTGCGGCGGCTCAGCACCTACAGTTACCAGCAGCCACGGTGACGCGGCGCTTGCAAAAATTAGAGGCGCACATAGGCAGCCAGTTAATTCATCGTTCTGCTCGGCAGTTTAATTTAACGCAAGAGGGAGAAGTGTACTTTAAAGCGTATGCTGATCTGGTTCAGCAATTTGAAGCCACATCACAACACTTAAGCTCTGTGCAGCATCAACTTAGCGGGCCACTAAAAGTGTTGGCCCCCACTAATATATCATTAGGGGTATTGCAGCCAGCGTGGTCGACGTTTGTTAAAGCTTATCCAGATATTCATTTACAGCTGCAACTTAATAATTCCACCGAAGATGTCATAGGGGCTCAAGCCGATATCGCCATACGCATAGGCCCACAAAGTGACTCGTTGCTTTATCAAAAACGGTTAGGGGCAATAAACACCGTTATAGTAGCGTCGCCTCAATATCTTGTTTCCATGGAGTCATTGGTGGGCACACTTTCTATGCTGGATGATTTGCATCAACATAAAATCATAGGAGTTAATAGTTTATCTGCATGGAAGCTTACTAATAGCGACTCAAAACAACAGGTAACCTTGCACCCAAAATATACTACGACGGTTAATGATATTCGCTTTGCTAGCCAGCTGGCCTGCGATGGCGCGGGTGTGGCTTTATTGCCTATGAGTGAAGTGAAAAATGAGTTGGAGGCGGGCACACTGAAGCACATATTTTGCCCTTGGTCTGGCTCAGCAAGAGACATATTTGCGGTATGGCCCAGCGGTAAATTACTCAATGCAAAAGCCAAGTGTTTGTTGGAAGTTATGCAGCAGCACTTTTTACAAGAGCCCATATTGCAGGGAAAATTACACTTTAAGGGGAAGGGGCTGGGTTTTTAAATTAATGCAGGGCTATTTTAGGCCCCTGTCACTTTTATTGAGAACGTAGTTTCTGTTCAATAAAGTCAATGAATAACCTGACTTTAAGGGAGATTTCATTTCGTGATTTATATAGTAAATTTACCGGGCTTGCATTCGGTTTAAATTCAGACAGAATTTCTACTAGTTCTCCATTTTTTAGTTCATTAATAACTAAAATACGTGGCTGTAAAAGCACCCCGTAGTCGTTAAGTGCTGCCGTTTTTAATGCGGTGCCATTATTAGCACGAAATCTGCAATGGGTAATATCAAATGCGTGTGTATCTAGCTTTGAGATTACTTTTGATTGTTTTTTCCAATACGAAAATCCTAAACATCTATGTTTATTGAGTTCCTTTATTGAAGAGGGAATACCTGACGTATTTAGATATTGAGGCGATGCGCAAAATACAAGCTCATAATCGCTTACCTTTTTTCCAATATACGATGCATCTTCAAGATCTCCTATTCTAAAAATCACATCAAAACCGTCGTGTGTTACGTCTATCAACTCATCAGTTAGTTCTAATTCAATATCAATTTTTGGATACTTTTCCAAAAAGTCACAAATTATGGGAGATAAAAGTAACGTGCCAAAAGTAATGGGCGCATTAAGGCGTAATATTCCTGTGGGTTCCTTCCTTATTTCAGCGGTTTCTTGCTGAAGTGCCGCATATTCACTGAGTATTTTGTGGCACCTTAATAAATAGGTTTCACCTATTTCAGTGAGTGTTTGCTTGCGAGTATTTCTATTTAGCAAAGGGGCACCCGCAGTGTGCTCTAGGTTCTTGATGTGTTTGCCTATCATAGCTGGCGTGATGCCAAATTTTTCAGAGGCCTTTGTAAAGCTGCCGGCGTTAACGACCTCAACAAACACCTCAATACTCTTCAATCTGTCCATTCTAAACTCTTGGTTTATAGTTGGTAAACGTAATGCATCTTTAACAACTTAAGGTTGCCAATATAATGGCTGTAAATCAACCTAAACACAGGAGTAAAGCATGAAAATTTTAGTAATCGGTGCCACCGGAACAATAGGAAAGGGCATAGTTAAAAATATGGAGGAACGCCATACTGTCATTAAAGTTGGCAATACAAATGGTGATTTTCAAGTAGATATTAAGTCTTCACAAAGTATAAAAAACCTGTTTAATGCTATTGGTAAAGTCGATGCAATTATCTCTGTGTGTGGAAATCTACACTTTGGTCCATTAGTTGATATGTCTAGCGATGATTTTAACATTGGGCTACAAGACAAACTTTTAGGGCAGGTTAATCTCGCTTTGATAGGTCAGCATTATTTAAATGACGGAGGATCCATTACCTTAAGTTCCGGTATTGTTAGTGAGCAGCCAATTGTTGGTGGAGCTAATGCAACCTGTGTTAATGCGGCGATAGAGGGTTTTGTTTTGGGCGCGTCAATAGAGTTAAAAAGTAATCAGCGAATTAATGCTGTTTCCCCCAGCGTAGTAACGGAATCTTTAGAAACATACGGCCCTTTCTTTCCGGGTTACGAATCGGTTTCTGTTGCAAGGGTTGCTAAAGCTTATCAGCGTAGTGTTGAAGGGCCGCTAAATGGAATGACGTTTAAAGTATACTAAGAACTTTTAATGTTAGTTACACCTGAATCCATATGGTTGACAGGTGTAGATGTTTGTTTTGTAGATTAATGTGAATAAGCTAAAACGGTCTGCTAACCCTTGTCTGGGTTTGTTTTAAACAAGTGCTATAAAAATATACGAGTGGTTTGATGCCTTGTATCTGTACAAGCGTGACGATAAGTTGTTCGATAAAGACTCTATGTTAATAAAGTTAGCACAGTAGAGCCAGATTAACGATGATGCGTAACCTAAGGCACTTACTTAAAATCATCTATACAAGTCGCCTCATGAATAGATGAAAATTGAAAAAGTCATATTCACAAGGTATCAAATCGGTTGTTTTTGAAGTACTTAGTGAATAAGGCCTTGATCCGGCCCCCCATAATAAATACAGTTAGGAGGGGGAAGATAAACTTAGACTCGGATATAGATAAACTGGGTTCATATTTTCTATATCACTACCACTATCTAAAGCTTATAAGAGGTTTCACGTTGCCCGTTATCCATGGACTGCTGACCAGCGGCAAAAAATCAATTAAACAGAACGCCGATATTAATGTAGATGAACGAGGTGGGCTGAACATTCAAGGCTCGAAGGTACATTGTCAGTTTTCAAAGCTCGCAATATCCCCAAGACTGGGTTCTTCAACTCGCTTTATTACCCTGCCCAATGGGTACCTGTTTGAAAGCACTGAGAATGACACCATAGATGCTTTAATTAAAATACATGGGCAATCGTCATTAAAGAGTCACGGTTCATCCAAAAAGTATATTCAATTCGCTATATTGGCAAGCGTACTACTGTCGGTATGGAGTACCGTACATTTTGGTATGCCCAAATTAAGTCAGAGTGTGGCCGATACGATTCCTATTGAAACCGTTATAGAGCAAGGCCAGCTGGCGTATGATGATATGGCTGAAACCCATTTCACAAAAAGTAAATTAGAGCTAAAAGAGCAAGAACAGCTCAGTCAACGTTTTAAAGAAATTCTGCCAGAAAATAGCAGTGGGTTTAGCTATAGGCTGCACATTAAAAATAGTGAATCAATTGGTGCTAATGCATTTGCTTTCCCTTCAGGAGATATTGTCATTACAGATGCACTCATCGAGTTATCGGAGAATGAAGATGAACTTATAGCAGTACTGCTTCATGAAATTGGTCACGTAGAAAAAAAACATGCGGTTAAATCTTTAGTGCAAGCATCGGCTTTATTACTAGTGGTGATTGCGGTGAGCGGTGATATCGCCAGTATGTCCACATTGTTGGTGGGTATTCCTGCTTTAATGCTTAATTCTAGTTATTCGCGGGAAATGGAGTCTGAAGCGGATCAATATGCTTTAGTGGAAATGAAAAAGCGAGATTTGAATCCCATTCACTTTACCAATTTACTTCAACGACTAAAAAAACAAGATGATATTAAAACGGAAGGCGGGTATTTTAATAGCCATCCTCATATAGAGGATAGAATCGCAATATTTAAATAATATCATTTAAGTGGGGCTTCTAATCTTAAGAAGCCACATCACTTAATATTTCTTGTGATTGAATATTGTTATGATTTTTAACTATAACTTGTGACCTGAATAATTCGTACAGCTCAAACAAGATAATACCGACTATAAACGTAACGCCCAGTTCAACTTGTTGAATATAGAAAAATAAACCACCCAGTGAGAATATGGAAATATTCATTACACCAAGCAACCACTTGCCTAAGTAAAAGTGATGCAGTCCAGCAATAACAATATAGTTTAACGTTGCATAGGTATCCGGATCTTTTAGTTTATCGCCCACTTGGGCAAAATATGCTTTGCGCTGACTATCCGATAGTTCTCGGACTTGGCGTCTTATTTGTTCTTCTTGTTCGTCAATTATGTGTGCATTTAACATACAAATCCTTGTTAAAAGCATGCATTAAAATACATGCTTTTTAAGCTAATTATCTACCTAAAGTAATAACTACTGCTTCTCTTTTCCAAAATAATAGGAAACGTTTCTTCTCAACGATTTGAAACGCTAGCTGCCAGCCGTCGGCTGCTTCTTGATTTAGAGTGGTTTCCATTTTCTTAAGTGGGATACCCGAGGCACCTAAAAAAATAATTCCCAGTCCACCCTCAACAATATGAACTACTTTATACTCTTTAAACGACATGCATTTTCTCCTTTCTATAATACCGGCAATCATTGCCTTGAATAGGGAATATAACACACTAGATTAAATCTTGAAATTTAGAGGGAAAGCGCTGGTTTTCTAGCTGAAAAGACAGTTTAGAGGCGTATTTATTAATGCAAGCTATTGGTTTTCTGTAGGTAGTGCCTAAAGAGTATTATTTTAATAACACAATTCAGTGCAGCAAAGGAAGGGTCAACCACCAATAACGTATTGATGGTTGACTTAAAGCATCTTTAAGCCACTGAATCTAAGTCAATTTGGTGGTGTTCTTTTGTAGACGATGTTTTTTTTGAGCCTAGTGAGCCATGTTTATCGTCCCGAATAGTGGGTATTTTATAATCAAAATACAAACACAATAGCGCACTGACTAAAAACCCACATTGCATGTTGAATACCCAGCCCTGGCTGTGCCATAACCACCTATCATTAACAAATCCATCGGCCAGTAACGTAACTAACAGTAATAAGCCGCTTGCGCGCATCATGAAGTGGCTAAGTTTAACATTATTGTGATACACAAACGGCAAAATAATTAACCCCAACCAGGTTCCCCAAAATATAAAAACTTCGAATTGAATTTGTTGTTGTCCAAGGTTGAATATTCTTAATATTTGACTGGCTGCAATCACACCTGCTGTGGCCACCACTAAGCCACCACATGTGCCTATTGTCAGTTGTCCCAGCCAATGATTGTTAGGCACTTTGTTGTTTGATGCATGTTGTTTATTTTGGCGACGCTCCAGCCAGAGCATATTACCAGTGATAATTAATCCACAAACGGCTAAGGCCGATAGGGCATAAAGTACCTTCAGCCAACTATTGCCATACATAACATAATGCAAAGGGGTTACCGCGGCAAAAATACGCTGAAACAGACCCTTCTCCACAAAGCTGCCTCTGTGTACTTGCTCACCGTTTGATAATTGAAAGGTTACGCTTTCTAGGTTACTCAGTTTACTTTTATGATTGCCCGAAAATTTTATTAGGCCGCCTTTATCGTTCAAACCATCGATGAAAATAAAATCCATCTCAACGTCTGGCATCTGCTGTTGCTGTTTAACTAATAAGTTATTGATGGGTTGCGAGCGTACATACTCTTGGCTGATGATTGCTTTTGGTCCCAATACGGCTTCGGTGGCTTTGGGCACATCGCCATTAAATGCGGCAACCGCGAGGATGGGCGAAATTAAATTAAGTAAACCCAAGATAGTGCCGCTAAACGCCAGTATTAAAGTGAAGGGAAGTGACCATAATCCTAACAGTTTATGCTGGTCGGTAAGCAATAGGCGCCAGCTACGCTTGGGGCGTAGCATGACAAATTCTTTACGCCATTTAAGGTGAATAAATATGCCAGCAATAATGGCCAGCAACATGGCCATGCCGGCCAACCCTACTAGGTATCCCCCCCATGGGTGAGGCAAGTGCAAGTCGGTGTGCAAGTGAGTTAACAGATCAGCCATATCGGAATTGGCTTCAGGTATTACTTGGCCGTCGTTGGGATTTACTTTAACAATGTGTGCTGGGGTGTCGTCTTCAAAATAATGGGCGAAGTAAATATTACCGTTAACATCGTCTGCCGTTTGTATGAAAAAGGTGGTGTGATTAAAGCCTTGGGCCTGCGCGGTTAATAGGGCTTTGTCTAAATCCTGTTGTTGCACGTTTAAGCTGGGATTATTAGGGGATTGCCACTGGGCCAGTTCTGCTTCAAATAAAGCGGGAATGCCCGAGAAGGTCACTATAAATAATAAAATACCGCTGATGATACCAATCCAGCCGTGGGTGTTATATAGGGTTTTATGGGTGCTCTGTTGCATCGTTATCTCCTTAAACCTGTGGTGCAATTAACATCATGGCATCCAGTGCCATGGCAGGGATTAAAATGCTCAGCATGCGTAGCCAAGCTTGCGCTCCTTTGGGGGCTAGTATTGCCCAATAAAAAAGTGACGCCCAAAAAACAAAAAAGAAGGTACCCCCTGCAAAAATTTGCTCCACCGTATCGCCAAACGGCCACACTAGGGTGATGGCTATGGTCAGCGCTACGGTGCAGATGAGTGCACCCAACATGGCGGCGGTAATTTTGCTGGCAGACCCATTTAGTATTTGTTTAAACTTATTCATAAAATCCACCCTATGACATTCATGCCGGCTATTATTAAAAATATCAGGCTTATGGCGCTGCTTATTGTCACTAACGCTGGTTGAAAAATACGTAGCTGAACAAACGCCAGCCCCAATGCCATGAGCGCAAATAGCCAGTAAAATGCACCTTGTTCCCATCCATAGGGCTGGCCCATCAATAGCACCGAGGTAATCAGTATGAAAGCTCCAGCCAAACGACGGGGCGTCGGGATCTTGTGGCTGTGTACTTCGCTGACACCATAAAATAAGTGCAGTGCTGGCCAAATTAAAAATATTCCTGCGGGCATAAATAAGTCCTTTTTAAGATGTTCTTTTGATAATAAAAATAAAAGAAAAAAACGCAAACAATCTGCACAGGGCAGATTGTTTAGGTTTTTTATTTTTGTTATTTATATTCATGAATTCCAGTTAGCTATTGAAGCTGTCCTAGAAAAACGAATTAAAAATCGTATTGAGCCACCAATCCAAAACTTCTTTTTGGTACTAGGATGTTGTAATCACCATAAATATCGAAGTCACCGGAATATTCAGAAAAGGAATATTCGTAGGTACTGGCTTGAGTATCTAACAAGTTATTCACATAGGCATTCACTTGCCAGTTGATGGCGCTGTAGCCCACTCGAAGGTTGGTGACCACGTAGGAATCAAGCTGCTGTGTGTTTTCATTGTTCAAGTAGCTGCTACCGGTATAGTTGGCAATTAGGTAAGCGTTTATTCCCAAACCTTGGTCAAACCCTATGCCTGCGGCACCGGTTTTTTCAGGAGCATACTGAAACTGGTTACCAGAAAAATCCTTGCTGCCCACTTTAAAGTCGTCATAACGGGTTTTGGCAATGGCCAGGTTGGCAAATAAACGCAAACCCATGTCGGCACGATAATTAACATCCAGTTCCAATCCCTTCAGAGTGGAGGAGCCTGCGTTGGTGATGTATCTATCGTAAAAGCCACCGGTTACACCGAAGGCTTGTACCTGCTGATCTTCCCATTCCATGTAATACAGGTTGCCGTTAACGGTTAAGCGGTTGTCTAACCACTGGCTACGCAAAGACAATTCGTGGTTGCTTACAAATTCAGGATCGTACTCCACAACGGCTTCAATACCGGTTGGGTTTAGGCTAATACCACCTGAACGATACCCGCGGGAAACCACATAACCTGCGCTTAGGGTGTCACTAAACTCATGGCGTATGCCTAACTTAGGCAACAAAACTTTATGAGTTGTGTCTTTATGAGCAGTGTTACTGGATTGGGCGGCCAGGGTATTTAACATCTTGTTAAGGTCCCCAGGCTGAAAATTAATGGCGCCAGCGCCACCAGAAATATCAACGCCGCCGGCCAACAAGTAAGGGGTAAATTGTGCAAATGAAGCTTGTGCCATTTGATCGGCCTGCTCAGCGGTGGGTGCTTGTGCCATACCCAGTTGCTGCCAGTAGGTGCTGTAGGTACTGGCAGACGTTAGCGTATTAAAATAGGCGCCCGCATGGCCATTAATGGCTTCGATGTCAGCTGAATTGGTATTGGTGGCGGTGATGCCAGCGGTATTGAGGTTTTTCTCATATTCCATTCGCAAGCCAAACAGTGCGGTGGTGGCGTCGCTCACCTTCCAGTCGGTCTCCATAAACAGAGCGTGGTTGGTGGCTTCGCGAGTTGAGCCCTCGTCAACGTACTTTGTAGTTAATACGGTATCGCTTATACCGTTGGCGTACGGGGTCACGGCCCCCAGTTGCGATAACAAACTTGTTACGTCATAGAAGCTTGGCAAGTAGGCGTCCAGCGAGTTCGCCAGAGTAAAATCATAGCCACGGCTTTCTTCACTTTTACCATAATAGTAACCCAGGCTCGAACGTACCGTGCCGTTATCGAAGGTGACTCTTAATTCCTGGTTGATGCTTTTATCTTCTTCATGCTCGTTACGGGCACCCAAGTTACCGGCACCTGTGTAGTCTGAATTAGTGGGCGCCAATAAATCTGCATCCCTTATTACATCCACTGTCTTGCTTGAGTGTGAGGTAATAGAGGTAAGGCTTAAGGTATCAGAAAATGTTTTTTGCAGTTTTAGCGTCTGATAGTTTAGGGTTTTGTCGTTGTCGGCAATCACATCACGAAATGCAGTGAAATCTCCTTTATTACAGGTAAACACCCCAGCTACCGTATTGTTACTGCCACACGCTCTGTCTTCGCCCGATTTAACCTTATCTTTGCCTATGGTTAATAAGGCATTAAAATCTTCCGATGGTTGGAAGAGCAATTTAATGCGGCCGTTGACGTGTTCGTTCTTGGCTTCGTCGTCTTTATTGGTAAATTCATTGGTGATTTGGCCATCGGTGTAGGTACGCTCTGCGGCCACACGTACCGCTAATGTGTCACTCAGGCCCCGGTTATACATGACACTACTGATTTGTGTATTGTCGCTGCCCACCCCTAAACGCACCGAGCCTTCGGTATCGAAAATAGGGTCGTTAGATTTCACTACGATAGTGCCGGCCAATGCATTTTTGCCCTGACTGGTAGATTGAGGGCCCTTATAGACTTCTATGTTTTCCACATCCCACAAAGATAAACCCATTTCTAGTAAGTCGGCATCAAAATATGCGCCATCCATGATAATGCTGGCGGTATCGGCAGTGGAGGTATCCGATGTTGGACCCCCTTCGGCATTGATGCCTCGAATACTAAAACCGCCAAGGCCATTGGTGCGTGCATTGGGAGTGAGCACTAACGCATCCCTAAGATCGTAGGTGTTGTTGGCGTTAAGCTGCTCTGCATCTATTACGCTGATACCTGTAGTCGTGGTTTGTAGGTCACGATCTAATTTTCCGCCGGTCACAGTGATGCGACCCAGCTCCACTGTGTCGTTATCTTGAGTGTCTTGCGCTATGGCGTGGGTGGAAATTAACGCCGCAAAGATGGGCAAAAGGGAAAACTGCTTGCGCATAAGGTGTTGTCCTAGGTGAAACTATAGTTGTAGTTATAAAAGCGCGTGAAATATAAATGATAATCGTTTGCATGTGTAGTTATTTGTTGTTCGCATATGAAAATTATTATCGTTATCACTTGTTAGTATCGCTGTTTTAGTAGTGACTGGGTGGCTGTAGTGATTGTTTTGGGGGGGGGGAAAGAATCAAAGGGTGGAAAAAGACAAGTAAGCCTTGATGAGTTGACCATCAATATTTTGCAGAAAAAACTCTAAAAGGACTGACCTCCCTTAATCATCCTCTTTGTTCAAAACGCATTTTTATCTCGTGGGCCAGCCAAGTTAGGGCCGGACCCATGGGTTGGTTTTTACGCATAATTCGATCCACCGGTGCGCTCCACGGTTTGTGGTCTAAGGTTAACGGCAATTTACACAGTAGGCCGTTTTTGATGTCTTTTTCCACCATGTGGCAGGGTAAATACGCCCACCCCATGTCTTGTAACACTAGATCTGCGATTAAGTAAAAATCATTGGCCCACCAGATTTGTGCGCTCATGGGCGAGAACTGTTCAAGCTGGCGACCATTCAAGCCTTTTAACAAAATTTGTCGATGCGAAATTAATTGCGCAACTGTAATTGCTGGCAGTTTAGCCAACGCATGTTTAGGGTGGGCCACCGCATAAAAAGGCACGCTGCCCACAAAACATAAATCGGCATAATCGGGAATATTCATGTTGGCAAACATTAGGCCCAAATGGGCTTTACTGTTTTGCATGAGCTCAGATACATCTGGGCTGGCCACGGCTAAAAGCTCTAATGAGGTAGCCGCAAAACGTTGGGAAAATTCTTTAAGAATGAGTTCAAGCTCGGGCACCAATAAGGCACTGTCGATGGCTAGGGTTAACACACTTTCTTCATGGTTAGCCAGGGCCTGTGCGGCGCAGTCTAATTCATGCACTTGGCTTAATACGGCCTGTGCATAAGATAACAAGCGCTCTCCTTGGGGAGTCAGTTGGGGTTTACGGGAGCTGCGATCAAATAGCTCACAGCCAAAATCCAGCTCTAAGTTGCTAATGCCCTGGCTCACCGCCGATTGCGCCTTACCCAGTTTACGGGCGCAGGCCGAAAATGAGCCGCACTCTACCGTTTCTACAAACATGCTTAGTTGCTGAAAGTTCACCATAGTTAGCCTCCTTAATATCGCTCTACTATCACTATTTTAGATAGTAACTAACTTTGTACAATCGGTTTTTTGTATAGACTGACGTTATTAATCAATAGGCGAGGACGATATGGGAACAAAAGAGCGTATTTTTCACAGTGTATTACTAGAAGTGCTGGCGGTGCTGTGTACCGTGTTTGCGGCCACATTTGTGGTGAATAACGATGTGAGCCACTTAACCGCCTTGGCGTTGGTGATTTCATTGGTGGCTATGGTGTTTAACTATTTTTATAACATCGCCTTTGACCGACTATATGGCGAAGAGCGCTTAACACGCACCTTAAAACTGAGAGTGCTTCATGGGCTATTTTTTGAACTTGGTATGGTGTTAGTGACCACGCCATTATTAATGTTGACCTTAGACAAGGGCTTTGTAACGGTATTGCTCATGGACTTAATTATGGTGGCATTCTTTTTTGTATTTGTGATGGTGTATAACTGGGCTTACGACCATGTTCGGGCACGTTTTTTTGTGTCCCCTAAAGCAGTTGTGCGAAGTGTTTAAAGGGCGCTTACTGAAGGATACCTTGCTTTTATAAGCACGCGTAAATACTTCCCTGTAAGCCCGTCGAATGCATCCATGCATTCGACGGATTATAAAAGCAGGGTACCCTTTTACGGTATTTCATTAGTAAGTAGTAGGCGCTAAACGATGGAGCCCACTTTAATTTTAGCGCCATCGGGGGCGTCGTTAATTTCTTTGGCCAGTTCGCCGTAAAACGAAATGATGCGCTCGTGGGGCACCATCTTCAAGTTGGCTCCACTGTAGCTTCCGCCCAATACTTCCGGCACGGCCAATGTATATTTATCATCGTCTTTTAGCTCACCAAATTTAGCCACGGCTTTTTGCAATACCACTTCCATGAACCAGTCTTGGTTAAACTCTTCATCTTTTACTAGCTCGTTATAGTCGTTATCGTCTTGGGCGATAATGTCGCAATACACATCTTCTGGGCATAAACGCCAAAACTTGCCTTGGGTGTCTTTCATTATGACGTTGCCAAATTCATTGGTGGCGATCACGCGCTCAGGTTCTATGCCGGTCCAGCCCCAAAACGTGGTGACGGTGTCTAGAATGTCCATAATAACTCGCTGCAAAGATAAAAGAATGGAGGGCATTTTAAAGCAGGTTTGGGCTGGGGGCCACCGTGGAATGTTAGCTGAGTGAATTTAGGGGGATGGGCTTTAAACGGGCTCTTCAAAAGAAAGTACTTGGTAGCGATAGGCTTTTACTATGTTGTCGCTGTGCTCGATGCTAAGGCCCGCTTTGCGTTTTAACTGGTTTATAAATTCTTTGGGGTTGGGCAAACTTTCCCACACTTGTGGCAAAAAGGTAGCTTTGGTGGGCACTCCTGAGGTGAGGCCTTCAATGCTTAGGCCGTCTTTAAAGGGATGAAGCTGCTCTAGCAAGTGAGCCTGGGATTCAAACGGAATGGGCGTTTGTGGGGTTAATAGCGATATTTCTATGTGTATTTCAGCTAGCTCTTCAAGGCTAACCCTTGGAAATCGAGGGTCAGAAAAAGCTGCCCCATGGGCATGTTCAACCACGTCTTCCACCACGCTTTGATAAGCCTGCAAAGTGCCAATGCAGCCTCGTAACTCGCCAGATTTTTGCAAGGTCACAAAGCTTGCTCCTTGTTGCTGTAATTCGGGCGGGTACTGTTTTTTGTCTACCCGTAATACTTGGCCCTGCTCTAGGCTGTATTGAATAGCTTCACGGGCTAGGGTTAACAATTGCTTTTGTTGTGCATCATTCATATAAGACATACGAAGCGTACCCCACTACCGAATCTTGAGCGCCAGCACTGTCGCCGGAATTTTTTAAGGCCAAATTGTCAATCTTTAACCCAACCTGTTTTGCCCATCGCAATAAACCGTTTAGCGGGTAACAACCGCAAGCTTGATCCCCCACTAGGCTTGTCTCAAGGTTTAGTATTTTTTGGTTGGTTGCTGTATCTATGGCTTGCGCCTGTTCATAGGGGTGGAAGTGACTTAAGTCGGTGCTAATAATAATGAGGGTGTGTGGCAGCTTTGCAAAATAGTCAATTACCTCCTCTACCTCGGCTGCGGACGTGTGGCCCACCACTAAGGGAATTAATAAAAAATCATCGATCTGGCTTTGTAAAAACGGCAATTG
>MAAB01007547.1_pt1 | contig 15562 bp, 18 predicted proteins | sample 1115991 | NCBI WGS metagenome assembly MAAB01 (sample SAMN04961124, study PRJNA320927) | seawater metagenome | isolation source: sample BD02T18 sea water enriched with oil for 18 days | place: USA:Gulf of Mexico | collected 2013-07-27
GTGTAATATTAGTACCTACATATAGGAATACATAGTTTCTTGACAATAAAGCAACTAGCTAAATAAAGTTAGAAATAGCGCTGAGCCAATCGCAAGATATTTTAATAGACCTTGCATGATAGTATTCCTTAATACCACTTAATGCTAAGTGTTAACTGATATGGTAGCAGATGCCCGTGGCTTTGAGCTATATAACAGAACATAGCGAATGATGCTGTATAACTGTCAACAATGCGCACGATAAAGCTATGACGGTAAATACCACAAACCGTCCTTTTTTAATGACAAAATTATCATGCTCTAAGGGCAGTTTGTCACCAAAGCGGTCATAGAGACTTTAAATTACAGCAACAGATTTTCACGACAAACGAGGCTTCGATGGTAGGGTAATTTGTGGTTAAAATGAAAAATGAGACTCATGTAGTGCTAATTATTTAGTGGTAACAGCTAGAAGTGCCCTCATTTTCGGCATAGTGAGCAAAGTGTTGATATTGAAAAATTGCTACAGAGGAATGTAAAACTTAAGTCTGTGTAGATTGCAGGGCGCTTACTATAATTATCATCACCACATAAGTAACTTCTGCGAATACAGCGATTAATACAATGATAATATGGAGTCGCATCTAAATCGATTAAAGACTCTCTTGCTCTGGAAACAATAACCACCAATTACTTTTATCAATGGTTAAAGTTGAGACTAAAAAGATGAGTTTAGCCGTCGATGTCAATAAGAAAAGTATGACTGTATAATTTGTTGCTTACCCTACTATGTGCTAATAGATATCTGTCACTATTAATCCGTCTCACGCCATGCTGTTCGCATTAACAAAATAATGGCGAATTAACTGATAAAAGCGCTGTACGTGGGCAGGTTTATTACCTTGATAGCGATGTAAATAATAAAAATGCCAGGCTTTTCCGTGTACCTTAGGTAGCACTCTCAGCAAATGACCCCGGCTAAGCTCTTGATGAGCAATAAACTCAGGAATAAGCGCAATGCCCATGTGCCCAAGCGCCATGTCTACTAAGGTACTGACACTATTAGTTTGTGCAAAGTGGGGCAAATTAATATCACACTCTTCATTTTTAGCACCATCAAATAACTTAAGCGTACCTTGTTGCCATGGCGTCGCGATGAATTTATTCTGCTGTAACGCCGCCAAATCCTCAGGTATACCCGCTTGGTGAATATAATTCGGGGATGCACAAAATACATCGCTCACTTTGCCAATTGACTGCGCTTTGTAGTTGCTGTCTTTTAGGTTCCCACCAAATATTGCTGCATCCAAATTATGCTCAATCAAATCTTGCCACTTACCGGTCACCACCAATTCAGGTTCAATCAGCGGAAATTCAAGGCAAAGTTGCTGCAACGCGGGAATAACAATATTACGCTCAAAAAATGGCGGAACAGACACTTTAAAAGCACCACTGGGTTGCGCTTTTACCTGATTAATATCGTGCACGGCATTGGCTAATTGTTCGGAGAGTAACTCGCTGCGAGCCAACAAAACTTCGCCAACAGGCGTCAGTTTCACACCTCGGGTATTTCTGGCTAGTAACTGCAATTCAAGCGCCTCCTCCAAGCGTTTAATTTGTTGGCTAATGGCAGATTTACTCATATTGAGTTTTTTTGCGGCTTGAGTAAACGATTGCTGTTTGGCCACTTCAGCAAATATAAGCAATAGGGGGGCAAGTTTGATTGTGTTCATATTTTTAAACAATGAGTTAATTTTATGGGTATTGTTAAAAGTTATTTAAAAACCTAAGCTTTGTCAACATTCAAAGAGAAACTAAACCAAAAATAGGAACACACCATGAGCACTTTTATCATTGTCGATACCAATATCATTGACGCAGAAAAACTAAATCAATACGGCCAACAAGCGGCAATAACCGTGGCGAAATTTGATGGCAAATTTATTGCTAAGGGGCCGATTGATGCGCTGCACGGAACGCCATATTATCAAGGTAAAGCCATTATTGAATTTGCTGACCAGAAAAGTGCAGAAAACTGGTATCACAGCGACGAATATCAAGCATTGGTACCCCTGAGAAACGAAGCAATTGAATGCCAATTTCATTTATTGAACAGCCTTTAAATACTTCCAATTATTGTAACTGCTCAGGCTAAAAATATTTTAAAGGATCGAGTTGCTTGATCCTTTTAAGGCTTTATCATAGCTTTATGAATGATAAAGCCCCTCAAGTAACCAACCTCAAAGATGCCAAAATGTGGATTGATCAACTTTGGGATGTTGTTGGTGAGCAGACTAAAACAATTCATTCTCTTACCCTACAAGTCGAGTCACTGAGTAAGTGTAAAAACTTTAGGACATTAATTGAAAAAACAATTCATGAGTGCCTCAACGTTTCATTTACTAGCGAAAGTTCAACGTCAGCTATGAGCTTGCAGGAGGCATCGAACTACCAATCCTGATGATTATCCCCTCGACTGGCGATTTAGCAACAAAGCGGTCATAGAGACTTTAAATCAAAGCGGCTTCATCTCCGACAAAGGACATTAAATCTCTCACATAACATGCTAATTTTCTTACTCGAAGAATCTTTAATACAGTTCATTATTAAGACACACATAATAATGAAGGATTAATGTTATATGTTCACCTTGATTAACGCTCGCCCCATAACGAATTACTCAACTCCATAAGCATACTTTTGATACTGGGCACCTTGGTGATATTTATTATTGACAAAAGACTGCCAGTCTCTTATTGTTCAAGTAAGAGACTGGTGGACACTTATGTGGTATACATGAATTGGCAACGTGCAAGAACAGACGAAAAGAAAAATGAGCGAAAAGAGACAATTTATCAAGCTGCTTTTACGCTATTTAAAAAGAATGGTTACGATAAGGTCAGTTTTAATGGCATTGCTGTTGAAGCGGGCTTTACCAAGTCCAACATGTATCGCTACTTTAGTTCGAAAGATGACATTTTCCTGAATGTCTTTTCCGATTTATTTGAACAGTGGGTAGATGATTTTAGTCAGCAGTTACAATCACTTGAACAAGAGGTTTCGGCAAAATCTTTCGCTGATATTTGGCTAAATTCTCTGTTGTCACAACCCAAGTTGCTAGATTTAATGCCCATTCTTTTTACTTCCTTAGAAAGAAATAGCTCATTTGAACAGTTGCTGGAGTTTAAGCGTTTGTCGATGAATTTACTTTATCGTCTCACATTGGATATCACGAGAATTTACCCTGATATTGAAGGTGAAAAGGCTTTTAAGCTGTTGACCTTAAGTTATGCAGCCACGGCAAATTCTTGGGCAGCAACCATGCAAAGTGACGCATTAAAAAAAGTCTATCAACTCGATGAGTTTCAGGCATTGAAACCAGACTTTGAAAAGGATTTAACCACATCAATCGAAATAATTATTCAAGGTTTAAAAGCAAGTAATTAACCCAATGGGTAGAGATCAACAGGCACAAGTATTCCGTTAGCTAACAATTAATTAGCTAGCTTGTAGAAATTAATTAAATACAAGGTAAATATCATGGCACATCATTGTGAAAAGACATTAAAGGTTAACGTACCAGCAGAAAAAGTTTGGCAGGTTCTTGAGGACTATAGCAGTATTGAAAGGTTTGCTATGACGATTAAATCATCTGCTAGCGTCAATGATATTAGCTCAGGTTTAGGCGCAAAAAGATCTTGTACTTTTAATGACGGCTCCAGCCTTGTAGAAGAAATTATTGAATACCAAGCCGGGCAAGGCTATAAGATGGATCTTTCTAACCATTCAATGCCGCTAAAAAGCATGCAATCCGAAATGAAAGTGACTGCGATTGATGAAAACAGCAGTGAAATCTATATGTCAGCGGATTTTGTTGTCAAAGGTGGCCCACTTGGTTGGGTGATGGGTCAATTGATAATGTGTCCTGTAATGAAAGTCATATTTAAGAAAGTGATGACAGGTTTAGCATATCATAGTATGACAGGGAAACTTATTAGTGAAAAGTTACCTCCTAATGAAGAGTTAGCTAAAATAATTTTCGCTTAATTTGTAGAAAAAATTCATTTGCTAGTGTACCCAATGAGCACGAAGAACCTTGAACTAAAATTCAGTTAAGGACTATTCTAGGCTCATTGCAGTCGGTCATAACTGTTAAAGTTTGTATTTCAACAATAACATCATGTATTGTAGTTTAACAAACAATTGAAGGAGCCCACGGGGTATATTGAGCGTTCAACAGCCGCTCAAGCATCTTCTAATTATGCTTTCATTTGACCGAATAGCTGCCGTTCTAGCTTACTTCACTAATAGCAAATGTTCCGAATTAACATTAAGAGTTTTGTTGGTTGTTTAGAGCGCAGAAAACATAAGTCAGTCTTTATCCTGATAGACAACTAAGCCATTGCAGTCATTCACTTGTTTGTATTAGCATGACTTCCATAAGCCGACTACGCAACAAATATTAAAATATCCCTTTGCTGTGCAAAGCAAAAATTAACAATTTGAACAATTCTGACCTTTTGACTGAAACCCTGCCAAGTTTCCTTTTTGGTCGATAGTTAATTCGCAGCAATCATTGAATAATTGAAAGAGCATTTGACGGCTTTTTTGTACTCTCGATTTTAGCGTTGAATATTTGATGTTATTTTTCTCTGAAAATTGCTTTTGTGATTCCCCTTTTATTTCGATAGCGATAAGCAAATTAGCTTCTTCATCAGGTAATCCATTAATAAACGGTAATACGCATTGCGATAATTGCGTGAGCACTTCCTCTTCTGCATCCTCATACCAAAGATCGCTTGATGTTACGTCAGATGTTCTAGCTCGTTTTCGATAAAAATCAATAATCGTGTTATTGGCTATTTGGAATAACCAAGACTTAACTTTTTGTGTGTCTTTTACTGCATTAAAACTCTGATAACTTTTAATCAAAATCTCTTGTAGAAGATCATCTACGTCAGCAGGATTAGAGACATTCTTACGTAAGAATGCTTTCAGTGTTGCTTGATACTCTAACCAAATTTTCTCTATATTCATTAACTATCACCGTTTATACTTTTATCACTTAGCTAGATAACTAGTGGAAAGGTAAAAATCTACAAATACTTGCTCAAAATCGGAAGAAACTGATTTTTCGGCAATATCGAGAGATAATATCGCTTTTTGCCATGCTTTAACTTTAGGGTATTGAACTAAAAAGTCTACCTTTGTATGCTTTTCTATTAAGTGTGAACGATACAAAAGTGGCAACCAAGCAATATCTACACGACTAAGTTGTTCACCATTAAAATAAGTATATTCACCTAACTTGCGTTCAACATTGATTAAAGACTTAGAGAATATCGCCAAGTTTGATTGATACTCAGCCTCGCTCTCGCTTCTCATTGTACTACACTGTGGTACGTAATTTTTTGAACCGTAATTTGCCCAAGCTTCAATTAATGCAGATTCCTCTTTGGTATTTGGTTTAAATAGTCCCTCATAAAGCGAGTCCAAGTAATTAACAATAGCATCAGCATCAAATAGTATTACTTTGTTATCCGTAATTAATATCGGTGCTTTTCCATTTGGTGATTGTTCAAACAAGCAATTGTCAAAATCAGCATATTCAACTTCATAGGGGGTGTTTGTGGCTTCAAGCATTGCTGTTACATATTGAAAAAATGGACAAATTTTAAAACTAATAACTTTAATCATGATGTTTCCTTATTAAAAAGTAAGAGAAACAAGAGGTGTATTTAACGACCTTTTGTTCAAGGAGTTATCCGCAGCAGCTAGGTGTGCCACAGCCTTCACTTTGTTGAACATCTTTTCCTTCACCAAGGTAAGTATTTGTTAAATAAAAATCTTTGAATAACTGCTCAAAGTCCTCTGAAACAGTTTTTTCTGCGATACCTGTAGCTAACACTGTTTCCTGCCATGCTTGTGTTTTTGGTAATCCACATAAAAAATCATAACCCGTATATTTTTTCACTATGTCTGCTCGGTGTAACAGTGGCAACCATGCAATATCTACATTGCTTAACACGTTTGATTTGTAGAATGTTGAATCATTCGTTAATTGTTTTTCCATTTTTGCAAATGCAGCAATTAATTTTTCAGAGCGTTCTTTAAAGGTTTCTTTATCTTTACTATTCATGGTTCCACATTGAACAAGGTAGTTTTTTGAGCCTAAATAGCTCCATGCTCGGTCAAGCGCAAGTTGCTCATTTGTAACGTCTTTTTCCAATGCAGCATATTCATCTTCGATATATTCAATAATGGCAACAGACTCAAAAAGTGTTGTTCCTGATTCTGTCACCATAATAGGTACTTGCCCATTTGGAGATATATCTAGAAACCATTGTGGTTTATCTTTAAGGCTTATGTATTCAATTTCAAAAGGGATGTTTTTTGCTTCTAACGCAGCGGTAACACGTTGTACGAAAGGGCATATTTTATAGCTAACTATTTTAATCATTTTAGGTCTCTTCATTTTAAGTTTAAGTGATTTATACCTAGTAAGACGAAGGTCTTTAAAAAAAGACGAAATTTAAGTGAAATATTTTAAAACTAATTTAATTAGAGTACGGAGGAGTAAATTTATGTCTGTTAAAAGACAGGAATGATCGTAGGTCAACGGAAGCAATGAGCTTGAAGCTCACAATAGTTCATACTTAATTCTCCATTAATAACGGAGAACTATCATGTTTTCTTTAATCGTTTATAAACTAAATTAACCTTGGAACAAAAACAAAATTGTTGGGCAAAAATTACCACTTAAGCTACAACAAATTTGGGCAATCCGAATCAGACTAGAATTAGTAAATAATATAAGAGACCTTGCACTTTTTAACCTTGCTATCGATAGTAAATTAAGAGGATGCGACTTAGTTACTCTAAAAATAAGGGATATTGCCCACGGCAAAACAATTCAGTCGAGAGCTATTATTGTTCAAAAAAAGACAGGATTGCCCGTTCAATTTGAACTTACCGAAAATACACGTAAATCAATTAAAACTTTGATCACAAATTTTCAAGTAAACCAAAACGATTATTTGTTTAAATCTCGAATTCATTCGTCAGAACATCTATCAACACGCCAGTATGGAAGAATTGTTGATGGTTGGGTTTCCATGATTGGTTTAGATCAAACCCAATACGGGACTCATACGATGAGAAGAACTAAACCTTCATTGATTTATAAAAAAACTAAAAATTTGAGAGTATGCCAATTATTGTTAGGTCATCGAAAGCTTGAAAGCACTGTCAGGTATTTAGGGATAGAGGTAGACGATGCTCTTGAGATTTCAGAAAGTATAGATTCTTAGATAATGTGCCAGATCCATGTTTGGTGTCTGGCGTCTACGCCACCAAAGCAGTCATAGAGGTTTTAAATCAAAGCGGCATCTATTCCTACATAGTTATCCACAATTACTATTTTTCCAATACTTCTCAGTAAAGCTTCTACATTTGGCACTTTCATGCCTGGCAGGTTTAGTAAAACTCTGAATGGACATTTGTAAGAACAGGTGCAAACTAATCCACTTTATAATTAGGTGATATAGGTATTAGTTTTAATTATTTTCTCCATGAAGTCCAAAAAGCATTTCATTTTAAGAGGCATGTACCGATCCTTAGAATAAACTGCATTGATTGGGTAGCGTCGGTAATTATCTTTTAGGATATGTTTTAATTTACCTTCTTTGATATGGGTGGCAACTGACCAAGTTGGCATGAACGCAATTCCTGCTCCCGCTAAAAGCATTTCCTTTAGGCCGCTACCTGTATTGCTTTGAAAATTTCCATTTACTTGAACGGCGACTGCTGGTTTTTGACTAGAAAAACTCCAAATATCTCCTTTGACACTTGAATTATATAACAAGCAATTGTGTTGTTCTAACTCATCAAGGTGTTTAGGCTCGGAATTTTGTGCCAAGTAAGCGGGTGATGCAACGACTATTAGATCATCATTTCCAAGTCGTCTAGCGATTAAAGAAGAATCCTTCAAGTCGCCTAAACGAATTGCAATATCGACTCCTTCCTCAACTAAGTCCATAAATCGTTCGCTAAATTTCAAATCCAAATCAATTTCAGGATAAGTCGCTAAAAATTCGGGGATCACAGGAGCAATATAGAGACTGCCGAACATAATTGGCACAGTTACTCTTAATTTCCCTCTAGGCCTAGCCGTTAGGGAACGTGCTTCAGATTCAGCTTCTTCTATTTCATGCAAGATATTGATGACTCGCTCATAGTAGCCTTTTCCGGTTTCCGTCAACTTGTGAACACGGCTACCTCTTACCAATAGCTTAGCACCAAGCTCAGATTCGAGCGAAGCCACACGCTTACTGATGGTTGCTTGATTAGTATTTTGTTCTTTAGCAACAGCAGAAAAACTTCCCGTTTCAACTACTCTGGCGAATGAACGCATAGAGATTAATGTATCCATCAATTATTCCTCTCAGGCATAGCTAGTATTCGAACCAGCCTAGATTTAATCCTTTAAAGCATATTCTATACTTAATCACCAGCTTAGGAAATGACTTAATACAAGTTCTAAGTTAAGAAAAGATAAGCGAAATTTAAACTAATTTTGGAGAGTAAAATAATGAGTAATAAAACACTACGCATCATTCATCAAGAAGACCTACCTCTTGGCGGTTTTGCAGGAATTGTCGAAACAAGAATGGTAATGAATCCTACTATTTGGAAAGACGCGGCCAAACGCAGCGATATAAGTCATGGTTTAGATGATTTTATTTACCTAGCCAGTGGTTATTTCAAACCCAATGATGGCGCTCCCATCCACCCACACAATGATGTTGATATTGTCAGTGTCATTTTAAATGGCAGCGTGGGACACAAAGGTACGCTTGGTGACGGTACGGTTATAAATGGCCCTGGTGTTCAAGTACAGCGTGCAGGAACAGGTATGCAGCATGCTGAATTTAGTTTAAACGATACCAAGGCTGACATCATACAGATATGGTTTAAGCCACCAAAAACGGGATTAAAGCCATCATACCGTAATTTTACTCTGAAGAAAAATGAGCTAACCACAGTTCTAGGTGGTGATGGTGACAACACCTTTGACAGCACAATGACTTGTCAGGTTGGTTTTGTTTCAAAAGGCCGTGTCATTAGTAGCTCTCAATCTTTTGTTGCCATGATCACACGAGGTACTGCTGTTGCCAATGGCATTAATGTTAAAGAAGGGGATTTAATTGAAGGTGAAGCATTAACCCTATCGTCAGAAGAAAATTTTGGCTTGGTGTTGATTCAAAAAAATTAATTTCGCTAAGCAGTAAATCAATCAGTAACGTATTTGGAGCATTTATTATGAAAATAGTAGCCTTTGGCGCAAGCAACAGTAAAAAGTCGATCAATAAAACACTGGCGGCTTATGCCTCTTCTCTAGTTGAAGGAGCAGAAATAGAAATACTCGACCTCAATGACTTTGAGATCCCCATGTTTAGTGAGGATAAAGAGGCAGAAATTGGTCAGCCACAATTGGCAAAAAACTTCTTAGCAAAACTTAATTCTGCGGACGCCATAGTGGTTTCTTTCGCAGAGCATAATGGCACCTATACCGTGGCTTATAAGAATTTATTTGACTGGGTTAGCCGAATAAATCGCGATGTGTTTCAGCATAAACCTGTCATTTTTCTAGCTACATCACCAGGGCCAGGTGGCGCAAACAGTGTTTTACAAGCTGCACAGCAATCAGCCCATTTTTTTGGCGCGGATGTAAAGGGAAACCTTTCTATCCCAAGTTTCTACGACAATTTTGATATGGGCGCAGGAGAACTACGCAATATTGAGATCAAACAACAGTTGACCCAAACGATGGGTAAGCTTTTAACAGCAGCATAGGACAATTATCATGAAAAAATTTAAATTATTAGCAGGTTACCTCTCTGCATCACTTGTGTTCTCAAGTATAAGCTTTAACAGCCATGCCGGAGCAACCCCTGTATCAGCAACTATCCTGGAGTTCGCAGAAAATAATACACTGTTTGTCGCTGACTCAGACGGTGGTCAGATATTGGCTTATCAACTACCAGCAATGAAGCCCGCTAAGGCTTCAGCAAGCTATAACCTAGAAGGTGCAGGAACTAAAATAGCGAAACTTCTGGGGGTAGATGGCCGTTCTATTAGTTATCATGACATCGCTATTCACCCTGATAGCAAAGAGGCTTATATTTCTCTATCGATGGCTGAAAATGGAAAAAGAACACCAGCTATCATTCGAGCTAACCAGGCTGGAAGCTTTACTAAAGTTGATTTAAGTTCAATGCCTAACACCGTGAAAAACCTAACTAATACAGCTTCAGACAATGTGAAGTTTTGGCGAGATATACCAGCAACTACGCTAGGTATAACGGATTTGGATTATGTTAATGGCACGCTTTACGTATCGAGTTTGTCCACGGGCGAATTTGCATCCACACTACGCAAGGTATCTTATCCGTTTGATAAGTCTGCTACGACTGCCAATATAGAAATTTACCATACAGTCCACAATCAGACAGAAACAAGGGCACCCATTCGCGCTATGACGGTATTGAATCTAAACGGTATAGAAACCGTTGTTGCAGCCTATACATGTACGCCATTAGTAACGATTCCAACCAGTGACTTAAAAAATGGTGCGCATGTTAAGGGGAAAACTATTGCTGAATTAGGTTACGGGAATACACCACTGGACGTGATTAATTTCTCTGCTTTCAATCAGCAACAGCAGAAGATGGAAGATTTTGTACTGGTTATTCATAAAGAGCGCAGTGCTGACCTTATTCGCGTGGCTGACTTGGTTGAGGCGAATAAAAAAGAAAGCCTATCTACACCTGAAATGTGGGCTAAAGCGGGTGTACCTACACGCCCAGTGCCGATGGTAGGTGTTCTTCAAGCTGCTGATCAAGATGAACAATTCATCGCAACACTAAAAAGAAATATGGAGACCGGAGATATCGATTTAGTGTCTTTTCGTAAAGGGGCCTACTTCCGCTTAGATGACTTTATCAGTGAATATAACTTCTCTGATTATAAGTATGTGCCAGAACAAGAGATGTTTCGTAACTTCCAAAACCTGTTAAAAACTGATTCAGGTTATAGCGATTTAACTCGCTCACAAGATAAATAGGAGAAAGACAAATGAGAATCGCACTTCTGTTGAAATTAGCATTAGGTTTGTTTTTCAGCTCTTCGGTAGCTTTAGCTTCATCATGTGAGTCATCGACAGAAGCAGCACAAGTATCAGCGGTCTACCCAACCGCCGATACCTTACCTGAAAACTTGCTACGCTTTTATATTTATTTTTCTAAGCCGATGCGCCGTGAAAATGTTCAGTCTCACGTTTACTTAGCGGATGAAAAAGGGAACAAGCTTCAAGGTGTATTTTTGGATAATAAGTTTGATCTTTGGAGTCCTGATAGCACAAGGTTAACGCTTCTTTTCGATCCAGGTCGAGTTAAAACCGGATTGGTTGCCCATCAAGCGATGGGGCGAGCATTAACGCCAGGAAATGCATACCAATTGGTAATAGCAGCATCAACGGTAGACGCTAAAGGTTGCAGTATGGTGACAAGTTTTCGTAAGCACTTCAAAGCGATTGAAGCTGATTATAAAGTGCCTGATGTAAATGAATGGAAAATAAACCACCCATCTGAAGGAACGCGTGAAGCATTAACCGTTGAACTTAATGGCCTGATGGATCATGTCTCAATGGCATATCGCATTCGAGTCAAAGATGCTACTGGACAGATGGTAGCTGGAAGTCTAGAGTTTTCTATGCAGGAGCAACAGTGGGTTTTCACCCCTGAACAGCCGTGGAGCAAAGGTTCTTATCAGCTTCAGGTAGATCCTGTATTAGAAGACGTGGCGGGTAACCGAACTACAGGATTATTTGATCAACCATCACTAGCTAAAGAAAGTGCAAGCCAAAATCAGTGGATAGTGATTGATATTTCGCTTAGTAAAGGAGACAAACAAGTCTCGGCCACCCCCTTGATAGTTAGCAACTCTAAATCGATTTGATAGATGTATTGAATATGAACATTAATTTGAAATATAGGGGAGTTTTAATAGCTTTGTTTGCTTCCTCTGGCATGAGTTGCTTTATGTCCCTTACAATGCTTTTATTCAATTTAGGGGTTGTGGATGATTTCTTTCAGACGTGGCTAAAAGCATGGGGACTGGGGTTTTTGGTTGGGTTTCCGGCTGCAACAATGCTGGTTCCTTTAGCTCAAAAAGCAGCTATTTATTTAACTTTACCTGAAGTTTAAGACAGTCATCTAAATCTTAACTTTTAATAAATAATTTATCATCGAGTGAATGTCTCGCAAAGTTTAGGACATCCAAAGTTCTAAACTAACTCACTATAACTGCTCTGGCTTGCTTTACTTGGTGGCACTTTAAAAAGTCGTTTAAATTCACGGCTAAATTGAGAGATGCTTTCATAACCGACTCGTTGAGCAGCAATGCCAACATTCACTTTTTCATGAATAATGAGCGATTTTGCTTTAAACAGTTTCATCTTTTTCAAAAACTGCACAGGTGACTCCATAGTGACTTGCTTAAATGAGCGGTGGAAAGCTGAAGTGCTCATTCCTGATTGCACTGCTAATTCATCAATAGTGTAATTTTTAGTTAGATCACCCTGAACCTGATTAATGATTTTTGCGATATTGCTACTGTGACTGTTGTCGTTAACCAAATTGAACAAACATTGCCCTTGGGGAAGACAAAGCAGCCGATAAATAAGCTCATCAATGATGTTTTCTCCAAGAATTTTAGCTTCTATTGGTGAATGTATAGCTTGCAATAATCGTAACTCTAATTGTTGTAATTCTGAACTGAGGTCTATCTCTACTATTGATGTTGTCTGGTTATTCTTAACCATTCGACTTGTCGAAAGGTGAGACATTTTATCTATCATTCGTCTAAGCTTGGGGATATTCAACTCTATGAACAGCCCTTGTAGTGGTTCGCTTTCACTTGCAAAGGTTTCACACTCAAGCGGTTGCGGCATAGTAACTAATAAACATTGTTGAGCATGGTAATAGAATGTTCGATCCCCTAGGTAGGCTTTCTTTCTGCCAGAGCCAAGTAGGACAATGCCTGGTTGATAAGCCACTGCGCCTCTAGGTGAATAGGTTGCACTATGAAAGTAGTGAACTCCTGTAATATCAGTCAACACCATTTGCTGTTTATCCGTCAATCCAAAATGATTTGTTAGCTTAGTGTACAAGGGTAAAATATTATCCATTCAATTCACCAGATGATTGCTATATGTAACTTATACTAGCATTTCATTACTGAAATGTATGTTTGGAGCAGTAATAGGCAAGTCAAAGGTTGTTTTATGCATTCCTAGTAATGAAACTTTGAACTAATATTAATCACATACTAAATGAATGATTAAACAAACGAGGCATAAGTAATGACTTTATTAAGCGCAGGCAAAAACAGAGTTGAATTTTTAAGTGTTGGTACGCGTATTGTTGGTGATCTATATTGCCCTGATGATTTTGATTCAAATAAAATTTATCCCGCTATTGTTTCTGCTGGGCCACTGGCTACCGTAAAAGAGCAAGCGGCTGGTGTTTATGCTCAAAAACTTGCCAAGTTGGGCTTTATTGTACTTGCCTTTGACTATCGAACTTTTGGTGAAAGCGAAGGCGAGCCTCGCTGCTTTGAGAATCCTGCCAACAAAACCGAAGACATTCATACTGCTGTCAGTTATTTATCGTCAATTGATAATGTTGATAGTAATAAAATTTCAGCAATGGGCGTCTGCGCTAGTGCCTCTTATATTGGTGGGGCATTAATCGGTGACAAACGTATAAAAGCATTTGCCAGTGTAAGTGGGTATTTTAATCTCCATGAATTTGTTGCCTTTAATCCAATGGTGACTGATGAAGCAAGAGAGACGATGTTTCAACTTTCCAATGATGCCCGTCAAAAATACTTTGAAACAGGTGAAGCTCTAAGAAGTGACTTTTTATTTGCCGCTTTTGATGGCACTTCTGAAGATCCCTTTATGAAAGATGTTTATGATTATTTCTTTACAAGAGTTGACAGTTGTTGGCCTAATTATAGTCGTGAATTAACGATTTTCTCTGTCGAAGAATTAGCGAAATCAAATGTACTTAATTTGGCACCATTCATAACTACGCCATACTTAGGGGTAGTAGGAGAAAAAGCCCCTACGCGTTATCAAACAGGGCAGTTTATTGCCGCAAAAGCACAAGGAATTAATCAACTTAAAGTAATTGAAGGGGCATGTCATATTCAAGCTTATGACCTTGACGTATATGTTGATGAAGCAGTACAAGCTATTGCTGAGTTTTTTAATCAAAGTGTAAAAGGTTAAGGCAAGATGAAAGTAATCGTTTTTGGTGGGACGGGCATGGTTGGTCGAGAGGTATTAGAGCTTTGCTTAAATCGACCAGACATAAAGCAAGTTGTTAGTGTTGGACGAAACAAGACAGGTATTTCACATGCTAAATTAATAGAAATTGAACATCACAATTTTCTGGATTTTTCAGCCATCAAAACAGAGCTTTCTGATGCTGATATTTGCTATTACTGTATTGGCGTTTATCAAGGTCAAGTAAATAAAAACGTATTTTGGCAAGTCACGGTAGATTATATTGAGGCATTATTACTCGATTTAGAAAAGTGTAATACCGATATAAAGTTTTGCTTATTTAGTTCACAAGGAGCCAATCAAAAAGAGTCTTCGTTAATTCGGTTTGCCAATGCCAAAGGTAAAGCAGAGGCGATGTTAAGCGAAAGTCGCCTTTGTTCTAAATACATATTTCGTCCAGGTTATATAGCTCCTAGTCGAGCCAATACTACTCAATCGTTATCAGCGAAGTTTTTTTATCCCCTCTATAAATTACTGCCATTTATAGGTATTGATGCACATGAGTTAGCAAAGGTTATAGTGAATATTGGGTTAATTGGAGGAGCAGATAAAATCTTTGAAAATAGAGACATACGCAAATTATCACAATTTAGATAGTACATTTAGTTGAACATGCTTAATCGTTGTCAAAGAGATAGGGGTGGCCTTGCCATCCCAAACGTAATATCAGCTATTAAACTAACAGCAGCAGTGTTATTTTACTTGCTTGTGACTTTTACTATTACGAATAGAGTAAACATTAAATCGAATATTTTTACGGAAACTGTAGGCTCATAGTTAACGTTCAAAAATCGAATGTGAGCGGCAGCAATGAGCTTGAAACTGCCAGTCAGATATAGTGGAAACCTGATATTTCTAATCGCTCTGTTGGCTTTATGTGTTGCTGCGAGAACAAGTAAGACGCGTAAACCCTTTCATGGGACTCTACACAAGCATCCATGCTTGTGAAGCTTACTTTTATCTCATCTTGCAAAACTTAAGGCAAAACAACCACCTGATCTTTTAACAACAACTAGCGAGAACATAGCCTTTCTAATCGTTAGCTCTAGTCTGAGCTAATACACATAAAGTGACTAATTTTATGCGAAACTAAACGATTACTTTTTATTTAGTTCATTAAACTTAGCCATTTGTTCATCGGTTGCAGGCAATTGATGTTTTTCTTTCCAT
>MAAB01007548.1_pt1 | contig 15560 bp, 6 predicted proteins | sample 1115991 | NCBI WGS metagenome assembly MAAB01 (sample SAMN04961124, study PRJNA320927) | seawater metagenome | isolation source: sample BD02T18 sea water enriched with oil for 18 days | place: USA:Gulf of Mexico | collected 2013-07-27
CTTCATCGGTATTAATATTAACAAGAGCACTTTTTTTACCAATATTGGTTTGGAAGGTAAAAAATGTGCCAATCAAAGGATCGTAAAGTGGTGTGACAGGATCGAGCTTTATAACCTCGGCGCCAAAGCGCCCTAAAAACGCGGTAGAGTGAGGGCCAGCGATAACATTAGTCAAATCTAAGATTCGCACACCATCTAACCAACCGTGTTGAGACTGCGTATCAATATTTTTTCCGGTAGGTCTTGTGACAACTTCATTATTAGCAACCGAGACTAGCTGCGACACGGCTTGATCAAAATTAACGTCTTTGCGCGGTTTTGGCGTTAACATTTGACTTACCGATTCTTCTAACCAGGCAATAGGGCCCGGCTGTTTCATCACGCCATATTGTGGGTCCTCTACTTCAACGATGAGCCCAGATGCATTACAATGTTCGCTGTTTACCCATTCTTGTGTGGTGCGATGTGGCGCTCCTGGAATTTGTCCTTCTCCGAAAACAACACCCCACTCTTCGGATGTTTTAGTTAAAAAGACTCTTTTCATTTTAGTGGAAATGATGTCAGCCCATTTCTTCGGTAGAGGGTAAACACCGATGGAGGTTTCACCATCCCACTCGTTGATAGGTAAGTGCAGGTCTTTAACTTCAGGTAAACCTTCAGCTCTCAGTTCATCGTAGATACCCATGGCTTTTAAGCAGCGACTAGCATGGTTACGATGCGACGGACATACAACATAGAAGAAGCGGCCATCACGACATTGGTAGGTGCGATAAAATGGGTCTAGGTATTCTTGCAAATCCTGATAACTAAGATCCATTTCAATGTTGTTTTCTTTGCGATGGGCAATTTCATGTTCACGCATGGTTAAGTAACGATCCGGTGTATTTTCAATGACTACCGAGTTATATGATAAACCTTCCATTAAGGCGGCAACGATAGGCACTTCTACATGATCACCGCGACCTGATTTCTCACGCGATAATAAAGACATAACCACAGAGCTTGCTGCGAGTGTAGTAGCATACGATGAGCCGAGTGCTAAAGGTGAGAAGCTTGGATTTAACCCCATTAGAACACGGTTAAATCCCATATCGGTAAATGCTCCAGATGCCGCTGCGACGATAGCTTCTGTGGCTTTCCACTCTTTACGCAGTTGATCGTTACTGGCAAAGCCAGGGAGCGAAACGGTAATTAATTCCGGGCGATTTTTACGTAATTCTTCAAAATTTATACCTAAACGGTTCATTACATTAGGTGTAAAGCTTTCAAGCACTACATCAGCATTCTCAATTAATGCCAAGGCTTGGTTAAGGCCCGTTTCTGATTTTAAATCTATGCGTAAATTGCTTTTATTACGATTTAAAATAGCGTTAGCTGGATGATCCCATTGAGGTCCTTTTGGCGGATCTATATGGATAACCGTAGCACCTAAGTCGGCAAGAATCATCGCGACAGCTGGTCCAGCAATTTGTTGGCCAAAATCAATAACGCGCACGCCGACTAACGGTAAATTATTTTTCATATTAAATTGTCCTTATGGCTCATTTACTGTTGATCCCTTACTGTATTGAACTTAAAAATTTGTCCAAACTGTTGAGAATCACTTTTAACGAATTTTAAATTGTTACTTTAAATATCGTTATATATTAAGTAGTTATACCCACTTCGCTATCGATTTAGCTCTGTGAGTTATTTGGTTGGTTGATAATAGGCCGTCTTTAGAAAGTGAACCAGCAATAAAAAACGCCCCAAAGGTATAATTTTATTTATGGATAATTAAGGCTGTTTAGAGGACAAATAATTAAAAGTGGGCTGGGGAATTTAGGGGGTTGATACGAGATAATAGGTGTGAATTGGCGTGAGTTTTTTGGCAAGTTAAAATACATCCCTGTATTATTTACGAGAGAAACACAATTATTGTTGTGCTACTTCATCTAATAACCAGCTTCTAAAAATATCGGCATGGGGGTGTCTAGCCTGCGACCGGGCATAAACTAAATAAAAGGCTTCATCGGTTGCGACTTTTTGTTCAAAAGGTACAACCAAACGGCCAGATTTTATCATCCCGTCGACTAAGCTAGTTCGCCCAAGTGCTAACCCTTCGCCTTGTGCAGCCATTTCAAGTGCTGTTATCAGAGTGTCAAACTGAAAACCTTGACTTAGTTTTATATGTTCATGGTTGGTTTGATTTAGCCAATGCCCCCAACCTTCTTCATAACCAATAACGTGTAATAACGTATGGTTGGGTAAATCATCAGGCGTAACTAACGATGTATTTTTTTTCAAAAAATCGGGACTACAGACTGGAAATAACTCATCCCATGTCAATCTGTCTGATTTCAATGCCTGCCACTTGCCTTTGCCATAACGAATTTCAAAGTCGTTATCAGCAGAGCTTTCCTTATCATCAGTCCAAATATTACTGGTAATTTCTAAGTTGATATTTGGATACAAGGCTCTGAAATTGCTAATTTTGGGGGCCAACCATTTTAGAAAAAAGACTAAATTAACTTTCACATTGAGTAAGTCAGTTCGGCCTTGTCCAAAAATTTCTTCGGTGGCGATACTGAGTCGCTCGACTGATTCATGTACAGCAGGTAAATATGCAGATCCCGCATTGGTAAGTTCTAAACCTCGAGGTAATCGTTTGAACAATACCGCACCAAGTTGACTTTCAAGGCCCTTAATTTGTTGGCTAACGGCCGCTTGGGTGAGATTTAATTCGAGTGCGGCATGGGTGAAGCTTAAGTGACGCGCAGCGGCTTCAAATGAGCGAATCCAATTAAGAGGTGGTAATCTTTTTTTCATGATGTAGTCCCGCTTATATTATTTATTATTATAGTTTTCATTCATGTTTAGTGAGTTTTTTAATTTAACTCACAGAGTTTTGCGCAACAGTATTTCATAAATCACCGAATTATATTCATAAATATTTTTATACCTTTGGGGTGATTTTTATTGGTTGTGATTATTTTGACTCTTCCACAAAATGAGGCTCGTGTCATTTTTGGTCATGATTATTTGCTTTATCAATGTTGAACTCTTAAACAACTGATACCTCATAACGTAACCGAACAATATAGATATATATAGAACTAGAACTAGAAGAACATATTTAAGGCACTACACTTTGTACATGATAATTCATGGCAAAACTTACAGATTATAATGGTGATTAATGTCAATGTGTACATTAACCAGCCAGTAGCTAATATAGGAGTTACTACATGAAGAATATTTCAAATATGATCAAAACTAATGGGGTATTGTCTGGGGTTAACCCAGTGATGGCCATTGGTTCAGCGATACTTGTTACTTTGTTTGTGCTGTTTACCGTAATTGACCCAACATATGCGGGGACAATTTATACTGCTGCAAAGGGCTTTATTGCAACAAATTTCGCATGGTATTACATTGGGTTAGCGAGTTTTTTCTTATTTTTAGCGATTTATACAGCTTTTAGTCGGTACGGTAGTATTAAGCTTGGTGCGGATGATGAACAACCTGAATATAACTTCTTTTCTTGGTTTTCAATGTTGTTTGGCGCAGGGATAGGTATAGGTATTCTGTTTTGGAGTATCGCCGAACCCATCTATCATTTTCAGAGCAATCCATTTATCGCTGAAGGGCAAGCATTAACTGCGGAAGCAGCACAAGTGGCAATGCGCATTAGTATTTTCCATTGGGGATTACATGGTTGGGGTATCTTTGCAATGGCAGGTTTATCGCTGGCATATTTCTCGTACCGAAAAGGCATGCCACTGTCTGTACGCTCAGGCCTCTATCCTATCTTTGGTGACCGTATCTATGGTCCTATTGGTCATGCTGCTGATTTATTAGCGGTATTTGGCACAGTATTTGGTATTGCTACCTCACTAGGGCTAGGTGCGCAGCAAATGAATGCAGGTCTTGGTTACTTGTTCGGTATTGAAATCTCTACTACTAACCAAGTCGTGCTGATTGCTATTGTCTCTATACTAGCGACGCTGTCGGCATTAAGTGGTGTGAATAAAGGTATTAAGTTACTGAGTGAATATAATATGCACCTCACCACCGTTATATTGACCTTTTTCTTGGTGCTGGGTCCAACTGCGTATCTGTTAGGTGCATTTGCGACCAATGTGGGCGATTACCTAGTTAATGCAGTATCTCTTGGCCTTTGGATAGATCCAGATCCTAAAGGGCAATGGCAAGGTTGGTGGACTATCTTCTATTGGGGTTGGTGGATTGCCTGGGCTCCGTTTGTCGGCATATTTATCGCTCGAATTTCTAAAGGTCGTACTATTAAAGAGTTTGTCTTAGGTGTGTTACTTGCGCCAACTATTTTGGCTACCTTCTGGATAACTGTATTTGGTAATACTGCAATATTTATTGAGTTATTTGGTGCTGGCGGCATTACTGAAGCGGTAAATAAAGATATCACCATGTCATTATTTACTACGCTAGAGCTGATGGAACTGGGTCCAATGTTAACCTTAATTGGCGCATCAATCTGTGTGGTTATGTTAGTGACCTACTTTGTCACCTCTGCGGATTCTGCGACTTTAGTTATTTGTACCTTAGTATCTATGGGCAATGAACATCCACCTGCACGTTTTAGAGTGTTCTGGGGTCTTTCAATTGGTGCTGTTGCCGGTGTGTTGCTGCTTGCCGGTGGATTAAAGGCACTGCAAACGGCGTCTATTGTAGCCGCATTGCCTTACTCAGTTGTACTGATCTTAACAACGTGGGCGTTATTTACATCTCTGCGAAAAGAACCTTTGCCCGGTGCAAAGATATCTAAATTGACTGACAAAAATAGTGAGTCAGCAGCTGATATCGAAAATTCCGATAACTTGAAAACAGTAGATCATATCGCTTAGTTAATTACCTTCCGGTCTAGGTTGATTCAATAGCTTATACCGGAATGCATTGATGACTAGCATTGAAAATCATCTTGATGCGTTTATACACGCTTCTTAAAAAGTAAAATTTGTAACAAGGAACTATTTCTATGTCTTCGCAAATCATATTACCACGCATTATGCAGGTTGGTTATGGCGCCAGTCTTGAAGTGCCTAGTGTACTCACTAGCCTAAATTGTCAGCGAGCTTTAATTGTAACCGATAAAATGATGGTTCAGCTGGGTTATGCCAACACGATTCAAACGGTATTACAGCAGCATGATATTGCCTGTGATGTTTTTGATGATACGGTACCTGAGCCGACCGTTGCGTCTATTCAGGCGGGAGTTGCTAAAGCAAAGCATGGTGATTATGACTGTATTATTGCGCTAGGTGGAGGCAGTCCAATAGATAGTGCTAAAGCTATCGCCATTTTGGCTAAACATGGTGGCGTAATGCAGGATTATCGCTTTCCTCGTATGGTAACAGAACAAGGGTTACCTCTTATCGCTATACCAACCACAGCAGGTACGGGCTCTGAAGTAACAAAATTCACCATTATCACCGATGAAACAAGTGATGAAAAAATGTTATGTGTTGGTATTGGCTTTATGCCTCTAGCTGCATTGGTTGATTATAAATTAACAATGAGTCTACCTCCACGCATAACAGCGGATACTGGTATTGATGCACTTACCCATGCCATGGAAGCCTACGTTAGTAAAAAAGCTAACCCTTATAGTGATAGTCAAGCTATTGCTGCGATTAAGTTAATCGGACCGAACTTACGAAAAGTTTTTCATGATGGCAGTGATAAAAAGGCACGTGAAGATATGATGCTGGGTTCGACATTAGCGGGTGTCGCATTCTCTAGTGCGTCGGTTGCTTTAGTGCATGGCATGAGTCGACCAATTGGTGCCTTTTTTCATGTTCCTCATGGTTTATCTAATGCGATGTTATTGCCTAGTGTTACCGAGTTTTCAATTGCCTCTGCACCAGAAAGATACGCTGATTGTGCTCGAGCCATGGGCATAGCCTCAGATCTCGATAGTAATGATGACGCTAATCAAAAACTATTAATTGAACTTAGGGCATTAAATAATGAATTAGCAGTACCAACGCCGCAAGAGTTTGGTATTAAGCGCGATGACTTTTTTGAAGTATGTCAAACCATGGCCAAACAAGCGTTGGCTTCTGGCTCGCCAAGTAATAACCCTATTGAACCGTCTATCGATGAGATGGTTGCTATCTACCAAGGGCTATGGGATTAACCTTAGCCATTTATATTATTTTTACAATTCTAGGAATTATTTATGAATACAATCGGACATTTAATTAACGGTGAAATTTGCACCGATGCTGCGCGCACGCAAGATGTGTTTAACCCTGCAACGGGTGAAGCTACCAAGCAAGTTGCATTAGCCTCTGTTGAGACAGTTGAACAAGCAATTTCTGCGGCACAAGCTGCATTTCCACAATGGCGAAATACGCCTGCTATCAAACGTGCTCGCGTAATGTTTCGTTTCAAAGAGTTACTTGAAGCAAATGCCGATAAAATATGCGAAATGATCGGTGAAGAGCATGGCAAAATATCACATGATGCAGCGGGTGAATTGCAACGAGGCATTGAGAATGTTGAATATGCCTGTGGTGCACCAGAGTTATTAAAAGGTGAACATAGCAAAAATGTAGGGCCAAATATTGATTCATGGAGCGAATTTCAACCCTTAGGTGTTGTTGCTGGTATCACGCCGTTTAACTTTCCTGCAATGGTGCCTTTGTGGATGTTTCCGATGGCAATTGTTTGTGGTAACTGTTTTATTTTAAAACCATCAGAACGCGATCCAAGTTCAACACTGTTTATTGCTCAGTTATTGAAAGAAGCTGGTTTACCTGACGGTGTAATGAATGTTGTGAACGGTGATAAAGTGGCCGTTGATGTGTTGTTATCAGATGAGCGCGTGAAGGCCGTTAGTTTTGTGGGGTCAACGCCAATTGCTGAATATATCTATGCTACAGCCAATGCCAATGGCAAACGCTGTCAAGCGTTAGGTGGTGCTAAAAATCACGCTATCGTCATGCCAGATGCAGACATGGATAATGCGGTTAATCAATTATTAGGTGCAGCATTTGGTTCATCAGGTGAGCGCTGTATGGCCTTGTCAGTAGCGGTTGCTGTTGGTGATGTTGCTGGCGATGCATTAGTTAGCAAAATGACAGCTGCAATGGCAGGCCTTAAAGTGGGTGCATTTAGCGATAGTAGTAATGACTTTGGTCCTGTAATTACTAGCCAACATCGCGATAAAGTTGTTGGTTATATCAACCATGCACAAGAGCAGGGGGCAACGATTGTTGTTGATGGCCGTAACCCTGAAGTTGAAGGTTATGGTAATGGCTTCTTTGTTGGCGGCACCTTAATAGATAATGTTACGGCCGACATGGTGAGCTATAAAGAAGAAATCTTTGGACCTGTTCTTCAAGTGATGCGCGTTCAAACAATGCAGCAGGCGATGGATTTAATTAATGATCACGAATACGGTAATGGTACCTGTATCTTTACCCGTGATGGCGAAGCGGCGCGATACTTCTCTGATAATATTCAAGTAGGTATGGTTGGTATCAATGTACCGTTACCTGTACCTGTTGCCTATCATAGTTTTGGTGGGTGGAAGCGTTCGTTGTTTGGTGATTTACACGCTTATGGTCCAGATGCGGTACGTTTCTACACCAAGCGTAAAACAATTACTCAACGTTGGCCTTCAGCTGGTGTGCGCGAAGGGGTCGAATTTTCTATGCCTACGTTAAAGTAATAACAACTTACCACTTTACATTACCCTCTAAATATTAAGGGTTGAGCGATATCTTATCTCCCATAAGGTATCGCTTTTTTATTCATTAAAATAAATCGAGTTGTCAGTTTTAAAGAGGTTTTCATTTATGCACTCAACGTTTAGAACATTGTTCCCCTTATTTGTTAGTTGCTTCGTTTTACTGTTAGCAAATGGTTTAATCAATGTGTTATTACCTGTGCGTATGGGCTTAGACGGTGCAGGTATTGATACTATCGGCATGGTGTTATCACTATACTTTGTCGGTATGTTGTTGGGAGCACTACTGAGCATTAATCTGATAAAACGTGCTGGTCATATTCGAGTTTTTGCCGGATGTGTTGCATTAGGTGCGATCAGTATTTTAATCTGTAGTCTTTATTCTGACCCTGTCTTATGGGGCACGATGCGCGTAGTGACAGGCTTTTGCAATGCTTGTGCGTTCACTGCAATGGAAAGCTGGCTCAGTTCAAGTTCAACCAAAGAAACACGCGGTAAAACACTCGCGGTATATAATGCTGTGTGGTTAGGTGGCTTGTTTGGCGGCCAATTTTTTATGAACTTGGCCAGTCCACAAGATACAACTTTATTTGTTATTGCTGGAATCTTGCTCTGTGTTGCGGTAATCCCCCTAGTCTTGAGTCGTCACCCAGGACCAATGATTGAGGAAGTCAGTGCTATGTCACTGCGAGCACTTTATAAAATATCGCCCTTAGGCGTGGTCAGTTGTTTGGTCTCTGGTGTCATTTATTCTGCTTCATTTAATTTACTGCCAGTTTTTGCTGGTGAATTTAATATTATTGATTTCGAGCTTTCTCTTTATGTCGGTACCGCAATAGTTGGCGCTTTCATTTTACAATTTCCTGTGGGTTATTTGTCAGATCGGTATGATCGTCGTACCGTACTCTTTATTATATTAATTATTTCAGCGCTGGTTGACTTAACTATACCGGCATTTGCGGCTGCAGGTAATCTGCTTGGTGTCTTTAGTGCTACCGCAATCACCTGTGGCATCATTGCCTGTACATATCCCCTTAGTATGTCAGAAGCGTTTGATAAATTAAGACAGAATCAAATGGTTGCAGCCATGGGCGGGATGATTTTTGCCTTTGCTTTAGGCGGTATTATTGGTCCCTATGCAGCATCAGTGGTAATGGATACTTTAGGTAGTATTTTTCTCTTCTATTTTTTAGCGTTAAGCCAGCTCTTATTAGCAGGGTTTGTTGTTTATCGTATGGCGGTGCGACAAGCGTTGCCAATAGCAGAACAGGAGAGTTTTGTTATGCAAGGGGCTGAAGCTTGTTCAGCTATTGATCTTGACCCGCGAACAGAGTTCATAGCAGCTAAACAACCGCTTAGCGCCGAAGAAGAAGCGACACTTTCTATTGCAGAATCAGATCCCGCTGCGGCGGTAAAGATAACGCAAGCAATTGCTAAACATGATCCTACCATGGGACTGGACATAGTTGGCGCGGTGGCAACAACTGAAAATGTAAATGTATTACGTCTTCATGAAGTGATGAAAGACACTATACCTGATAAAATTCTGGAGGTTACGCGTGCCTTGATTCTTGCTCAACCTCAGCAGGCTCAAGGGTTAGTGCTTCAATTGGCTACATGGTATCCTGAGCATGTGGTTCAGGTGGCTCTTGATGTTGGCCGAAAATTGCCAGAGTTGCGCAGCGAAATGGTGAGGGTGGTCGATAAAGTCGTACCTGACTCTGTAATCAAAGTTGAAGCGTATTACGCTAAGCTATTGACGGAAGAACGTGAAACAATGCGTCCTGCCGACAGGAAAAGTGATAACGAGATGAACTATTGCTTATAGAAAATTATAACGAATTTGAGCAGGCACAACATTCGTATTGCTGAAAAATGATGGTCAAGCCAATAAAAAAGCTGCTGGTAGATACGAGCAGCTTTTTAATTTTCTAAGGTAAGTGTTAACTATTGGGTGATGAAGTCTAATATACCCATAGCAGCTTTTCGGCCTTGATCAATCGCAGTAACAACTAAGTCGGACCCAAGCACCATATCACCACCGGCGAAGACATTTTGTTTGCTCGTTTGTAGGGCAAAGTCAGAATTATCCACAGCAACAACACGTCCACGAGCATCTAATTCTACGCCAGCATCTACCATCCATTGAGGTGGACTAGGTAAAAAGCCAAAAGCGATTACAATAGCATCGGCTTCCATGACAAAGGTACTGTCAGGGATCGGCTCAGGGTTGCGTCTGCCATTAGCATCAGGAGCGCCGAGTTGCGTTTTAACAAACTTAACCCCGATAGCAGTACCTTGCTCATCAACCGCAATATCCAGTGGCTGTAAGTTAAATTCGAAATTCACACCTTCTTCTTTGGCATTTTGCACTTCACGAGGTGAACCCGGCATGTTTGCTTCATCACGACGGTATGCACAAGTCACGCTTGTTGCTTGTTGTCTAATTGAAGTTCGTACACAATCCATAGCGGTATCGCCACCACCCAGTACAATGACTTTTTTATCTTTGAAATTTACATAAGGTTTAACTTGGGCGTTGTCTGCTTTAGTGATACCCATTAAGTTTTGAGTATTACCAATTAAGAAGTCTAATGCGTTATAAACGCCTTTAGCGCCTTCATTGTCAAAGCCACCAGTCATATCGGTATAGGTGCCTAACCCTAAAAATACCGCATCATATTCATCGCTGATCTCTTTAAAGCTAATATCAGTGCCTACATCGGTATTTAAGCGAAACTCTATACCCATACCTTCTAAAATTTCACGGCGCGTTTGTATGACATCTTTTTCTAATTTGAATGATGGAATACCAAAGGTGAGTAAGCCACCAATTTGTGCGTGTCTGTCATAAACAACCACTTCAACTCCGTTACGAGTAAGCACATCGGCACAGGCTATTCCAGCAGGACCAGCACCAATAACGGCAACACGTTTATCTGTTTTTATAACGTGAGATAAATCAGGTTTCCAACCCTGCGCAATCGCAGTATCAGTAATATGTTTTTCGATATTACCTATGGTCACCGCACCAAACTCATCATTTAGGGTACAAGCCGATTCACATAACCTGTCTTGTGGGCAAACTCGACCACACATTTCTGGTAAGCTGTTGGTTTCATGGCATAAATCAGCTGCTTCAAAAATACGATTTTCAGTGACTAATTCAAGCCATTGTGGAATGAAGTTATGCACAGGACATTTCCATTCACAATAGGGGTTACCGCAGTCGAGACAACGGTCTGCTTGACCCGCACTTTGTTCATTACCCATAGGTTGGTAAATTTCAACGAAGTTAATTTTACGTTCACTAATCGACTTCTTTGCTGGGTCTATGCGTTTTACATCAATAAATTGATAAACATTTTTGCTCATTATTTAAATCCTCAATTCTTACCAATTATTGTGCTTGGACACGAAGTTCAGCGCTTGAACGACTACGATGACCTAATAAGGTCTTTACATCAGTAGCCGTCGGTTTAATCAGTTTAAATAATGGTGCATATCTGTCAAAGTCATGAAGCATTTCATGAGCGCGTAAGCTGCCCGTTTCTTCAAAGTGTTGATTGATAATGCCACGTAAATGTTCTTGGTGAATGGTTAGATTTTCAATGGCCAGCATTTCAATAGAATCTTTATTCAGGCGAACATCTAAGTCACCCGTTTCATCTAATACATAAGCAAAACCACCAGTCATACCTGCACCAAAGTTAACACCTGTTTCTCCTAGTATAGTAACTATACCGCCAGTCATGTATTCACAAGCGTGATCACCTGTGCCTTCAACAACGGCATGACAACCCGAGTTGCGCACAGCAAAACGTTCACCAGCACGACCTGAAGAGAATAACTTACCGCCAGTCGCGCCATATAGACAAGTATTACCCATGATCATTGTTTTATGGCTAGGGTATTCAACACCAACTGGCGGTTTGAGGGTCAGTTTACCACCGGCCATACCTTTACCGACATAATCGTTGGCATCACCTGTTAGAATGATGTTCAATCCGCCAGCGTTCCATACACCAAAACTTTGTCCTGCAGTCCCTGATAAATGTATGGTAATTGGCGAAGAAGCCATACCTTGATCGCCATGTTGACGAGCAATTTCACCTGACAATGTCGCACCGACAGAGCGGTCAGTATTTTGAATAGTAAAACGGTATTCACCGCCTTTGCTATGAGACACAGCATCACTCGCGGCAGCTAAAATCTTCTGATTTAACTGACCTTTATCAAAGGCAGTATTTTCCTCTGTTTGATGCAGTGCGGTATTTTCACCCGCTACCACAGGCGCGATTATCGGTGATAAATCTAGCTTGCTTTGTTTGGAGGTCATGCCATCAATCTGTACTAATAAGTCAGTTCTACCGATAATATCTGTTAAGCTTTCAACGCCAAGGTTAGCAAGGATCTCACGCACTTCACGGGCAATAAATTTAAAGTAATTCATCACTTGATCAGGTAAACCTTTAAAGAACTGTTCGCGTAATACTTCATCTTGCGTTGCTACACCTGTGGCACAGTTATTTAAATGGCAAATGCGTAGGAACTTACAACCTAGTGCTACCATAGGAGCAGTACCAAAACCAAAACTCTCAGCACCTAAAATAGCAGCCTTAACGATATCAAGACCCGTTTTTAAACCGCCATCAACTTGCAAACGTACTTTATGACGCAAGCCATTGGTTACTAAGGATTGGTGAGCTTCCGCTAAACCGAGTTCCCAAGGGCAACCAGCATATTTGACTGAAGTCAGTGGACTCGCAGCAGTACCGCCGTCATAACCTGAGATGGTAATGAAGTCTGCATAGGCTTTTGCTACACCCGAAGCAATAGTGCCAACGCCTGGACCAGAGACTAATTTCACTGAAACAACAGCTTTGGGATTCACTTGTTTTAAGTCAAAGATAAGTTGTGCTAAATCTTCAATCGAATAAATGTCATGATGTGGCGGTGGAGAAATTAAGGTAACTCCTGGCACGGAGTAACGTAACTTAGCAATTAATGGTGATACTTTGTCGCCAGGTAATTGTCCACCTTCACCAGGTTTTGCTCCTTGTGCTACTTTAATTTGTAAAACATCGGCATTAACTAAGTAATGCGGTGTTACACCAAAGCGTCCTGAGGCAATTTGTTTGATACGAGAGTTTTTAACTGTGCCAAAACGGCGTTCATCTTCGCCGCCTTCACCAGAGTTTGAATAACCCCCTAAGCGGTTCATCGCAATGGCAAGTGCTTCATGAGCTTCTGGGCTAAGTGCGCCAATGGACATAGCAGCGCCATCAAAACGTTTGAACATTTCCCCTTCAGACTCTACTTGATCAAGTTCTATCGGTTCGCAGTCATCTCTAAGTTTCAATAAATCTCGAATGGTGGCTACTGGGCGTTGGTTAACTTCATCAGCAAAAGTACGATAATCATTATAATCACCGTTTTGCACAGCGCGTTGTAAATAGTTAACCACATCAGGATTAAATGCATGATACTCACCACCGTGCACATATTTTAGTAAGCCGCCGTGATTCACTTTTTGATGAGGCAAAAATGCTTTGCGCGTTAGGTTGATCGCATCTTGCTGAATATCATTAAAATCAGCACCTTTAATACGACTAGGTAAATCACTAAAACAAAGCGCCATGATATCTTCGTTCAAACCGATCACTTCAAATAAACCAGCACAACGGTAACTAGCAATGGTTGAAATACCCATTTTAGAGAGTATTTTCAATAAACCTTTGTTGATGCCTTCTCGATAATTAACGATCGCATCACGCGCAGATAAATCAATTTGTTTTTGTTCAACTAATTGTTCAATTGTTTCAAATGCTAAGTAGGGATATATTGCAGTGGCACCTAAGCCAAGTAATACGGCGTATTGATGCGAGTCACGCACCGACCCCGTTTCGACAATAATATTTGAGTCGCAGCGTAGTTGCTGGTCGACCAAACGTTTTTGTACTGCGCCAACAGCCATTGCTGCTGGAATAACGAGTAAACCTGGTTGGATATTTCTATCTGATAACACCAAAATAACCGTGCCATTGTTGCGCACTAGGTCTTCTGATTCATCACATAAACGTCTGATGGCCGCTTCTAATCCTTCTTTTGCATCAAAGCTAAGCGATAATGTGTCAGATCTATAATGCTCAGGATCTAAATCGCGGAGTTGTTTTAAGCCGGTATACATCAGTACTGGCGTAGAAAATAACATGCGATCGGCATGACCTGATGTTTCGTTAAAAACGTTATGTTCACGACCAATACACGTACCTAGTGACATGACATAGCGTTCACGCAATGGGTCAATTGGTGGATTGGTTACTTGCGCAAATTGTTGACGGAAATAGTCATACAATGTACGCGTTTGACTGGAAAGTACTGCCATAGGAGTATCATCTCCCATAGAGCCTGTCGCTTCTTGACCATTTTCGGCTAATGTTTTAATGACTTGCTGAATCTCTTCATAGCTGTAATTAAACATTTTATGGTATTGATTCATCTCTTCATCTGAAAAAGCACGCTGGCCAATCAAATTTGCTTCAAGTTCGTCAAAAGGGATTAAACGGCGAATATTTTTAGTTAGCCAATCTCGATATGGATGACGTTCTTTTAGATTATTATCAATATCAGCGGAGTGAGAAACTTTACCTGTATAGGTATCAATGGCGAGCATTTCACCCGGGCCAACACGTCCTTTTTCTACAACTTCATCTTCGCCGTATTCCCAAATACCGACTTCTGAGGCGAGGGTAATAAATCCATTACGCGTGATAACATAACGGGCAGGGCGTAATCCATTTCTATCAAGATTACAGGCAACGTGACGTCCGTTAGTCATTACAACACCAGCAGGACCGTCCCACGGTTCCATATGCATGGAGTTAAATTCATAGAAAGCACGTAAATCATCATCCATTAAGGGATTATTTTGCCATGCTGGTGGCATTAATAAACGCATAGCACGATATAAATCCATGCCACCTGCTAAAAAGAGTTCCAGCATGTTATCTAAAGATGATGAATCTGATCCTGTTTGGCCGACAAAAGGCGCTGCATCTTGTAGATCAGGCAATAATGGCGATTTAAAACGATGCGTTCTCGCTCGGCTCCATTGACGGTTACCGTTAATGGTATTGATTTCACCGTTGTGTGCTAAGTAGCGGAAAGGTTGCGCTAAATGCCATTGTGGTGAGGTATTGGTTGAAAAGCGCTGATGAAATACACAAATAGCACTTTGCATGCGAATATCAGCTAAATCTAAGTAAAAATTAGGTAAATCTACTGGCATCATTAGCCCTTTGTAGATTGTTACCAAGCAAGATAAACTCGCTACGTAAAATTTTTCGTCAGTAATACGCTTTTCAGCACGACGACGAGCCATATATAAGCGACGTTCTAATTCTAGGTTTCTCCACCCAGGAGGCGCATCTACAAATATTTGTTCTATTGTGGGTAAATTGCCTATGGCAATTTCACCTAATACAGATGTATCGACAGGAACCGCTCGCCAGCCTATTAATGTTAAGCACTCACTTGATAACTCTTCTTCTAATATTTTTTTAGAAAGTGCAGATTCAATAGGGTCTGGGCTTAGGAAGATCATGCCAACAGCATATTTTTTACCCAGTTTCCAGTTGTTGTCAGCGGCTACAGCGCGAAAAAAACTGTCGGGTTTTTGCAGTAATAGGCCACAACCGTCACCTGTTTTACCGTCGCTGGCGATACCGCCACGATGTTGCATACGATCTAAAGCGGAAATAGCGGTCTTAATTAGTTTGTGACTGGTTTCACCCTGTTGATGGGCAATTAGACCAAAACCACAGTTGTCTTTTTGGACGCTATGATC